>Ga0316204_10003696_pt1 | contig 29706 bp, 24 predicted proteins | sample 6monrhotite_MG_2_FD_205661 | JGI IMG/M metagenome (GOLD analysis project Ga0316204, IMG submission 205661) | Microbial mat bacterial communities from mineral coupon in-situ incubated in ocean water Damariscotta River, Maine, United States -... | ecosystem: Environmental > Aquatic > Marine >...
AGAGTTAAATCCCCCTATTTACGGAAACCACGTAAATAAACAACAAAAGACAGGCACAAAAAAAGCTACATTTTACTGTAGCTTTAATTTTTAACTTACTGATTTCAATAAGTTTATAGATGGTGCCAGGGCCGGAATCGAACCGGCACGGGGCTATTTTCAGAGGAACCATGAGGAAATAAGAGCAATAAAAACAACATCTTAGAGACATGTCAATATAAGCTTTTCCTCATAATTACCCATAATTCCGCTCTAGTTGGTCACAATAGGGTCACAAATGTAGCTAGTAATAATTGCTCAGTGCCATAATAAAATCCAAAGATCATGACCCATAATTTTAAACTAGGAATTAAATTATTGAGAATACTATGCTAATATAATTTCAAATCTCATACAAAAGCAGCCGCACTCCGGCTGCTTTTGTGCGTTATGGATATATGAAATGTAAAATATTTTATAACGTGATTGTATAAATCCTTATTTAAGACATGTGAGATTAAAATGAATGATGATTTTTACTTGCAAGAAAAACGTTATCTACGCTTAAAAAGCGTACTTGAATTAATCCCTATTAGCAGAAGCACCTGGTATAAATGGATACAGTTAGGGATAGCACCCCAACCAATTCACATTTCATTGCGTATTGCAGCATGGAAGGCCCAAGACATAGAAAACTTATTAGATGAAATGGCGAAACCTGAATGGAACGATAAAATCAGGCGTAAACATGATGTTGTAGAACAAGACCAGAACTATTGAAAAGATGTCTTTTCTGATGCTGCAAAGGATACTGCTGATGGAAGAAATGTGAATTGGCACGTCATATTAGTCAGCTGTGGATTAATTGACATGGATAAAACAAGTAAAAATAATACCGTCTGTGTGAAACATAACAACCAGTATCACTATAATGACTTAAAAGAAAAAATTGAATGGTTAAGACCATACTATAGTGTAGTCCCATTAATCACTACAGTTATAAATAAGATGGATGACATATTAGAACAATTGAAAAGTACTCTATTAATTAACTTAAAAACTCTTATGAAAATGCAATTTTAAACAAATTTATTCTCTAGTTACCCATATATATTTTTCCTTTACCAACTCCTTTTCTCCATCCCAACGATAGGCCACAAGCTTTCCACCTGGTTTCGCGACGCTATAATCTAAACAGGCTATATTTTTTGATAAAGGCTCAGGCTCACCCTCCATCCAATAATGTCCTAAGAACACCGGCGGTTCTTCATGCCCATACTCAATCAGGTGATCGCCTTCAATCTCATCGTCAGGTATATGTGTGCGTGCACTTTCTGACCCCATAAATGCACTCTGATAAGTCGATGCATCCTGATCCCACCAACGCACTCGAATATTATGCCGCTCGTTTCCATCCTTATCAAAAAAGCTAAATCCTTCTTTCAGAGGTATTTCTTTTCCTTTTAACAGCGTTTCTATAGCCTCAAATTCCCAATTACCTTCAATAGTCGCCTTCTGAAGCATTTCCTCAGTTAACGCTGAACTCCCCTTATTTGTTTTTTCAATTTCAGTTATCCATTTCGGATCCCAACAGGCATGTATTACTTTTAGGCACTCAAGATCAAGCCATAATGGTAATGTTTTAAACCATTCTATTACATTCTTATAGTCTTCTTCATTATCCTGATAGGCATCTAGAAATGCTTGATGTTGTTTTAGGTTTTTCTCGCTATGAGATCGAAGATAACTATCATCGTCACTACTTTTTGTATAGTAGGCAATCGCGTTAAATTCATGATTCCCCATCACAGACAATGCAGCACCATTCTCAATCATTGGCTTTACTAATCCAATGACTTCACGCTGCTTTGAACCCCGATCTACAAAATCACCTAAAAATATTATTTTTCTCTTTTCATGAGAATAATATTTCCCGTTATTGAAATATCCCAACATATCTAAAAGCCTGGCTAGCTCATCCGCCTGGCCATGGATATCACCAATAATGTCATAATACTGTTGATTCATAATTTAATTATCAAATTTGTTCTAGACGGTAACTAAATCCAGTTTCAATAGAATCACCACTCAACTCTGTTACCTTATATTTCCAGGGCAACAGCATAGCCTTAATGGGTTTGTTTGGGGTTTCACTATATCGACTATTACGCGTTAATAAAGCCCTTACCGGCACATCACTTGTAAAAGCATTTTTTGCAGCTAAAAAGACTTCGGTAGCATGTCTTGTTGTTGTCGCACCCCAATCTTTTCCTGAAGGGTCAATATTACGCTGAATATATTTATCTTTTAGCTTAACAATACTGCTGTTTTTATTTATATGATCCGCTTCTGTTAAAAATATAACTAAACCTTCATTATCAATAGCATGCCAGCTGTATGGATCAGGCATCGAAGCACCACACTTTTTTAATGTATTCTGAACACCTTCGGTCCAACCAGGTAACTTTGTTTCCATATTATGTCCTTCTATCAATACTCATATGAATATATTAATTATCCTCTAAACACTCAATTGCCCACTCATCATCAATACTTTCACGCTAAGAATGTCAACCGGTCAGAGTATTAGCCATTTCTTATACTGCTGGGTCAATTTAGACTAAATATTATAGTAATAACGTATATCCTAACTCGACCACGCATTTCTGCCCTCTCAAGGGCAATTTCTATCAATTTACAGTGTTTTCTGCCCCCATAAGGACAATATCGTTAAGAGCATTGAATCTCTGTGTATCACTATATTATTAATTATATTGACTAAGAATAAGATTTATTACACTCTAGAACGTATATAAAGTAAGGTTATATGAAAGCTATATAAGCTAATAGTATATCTAAGTCATCGACTTTGATGTGTTCTTTGGCAATATCTCAATAGATCTAAAAGTAAAAAAAACACGGCTTTCAATTAACTTATACAATAAGATCAATTAATTATAAAAAATGGGGTGCATCGGGTAATCTTATACTTGGATGTATAAAAATGATAAATGGACAATAATTCATCTGACTTCTCTGAAGCTGCTTTAATTGATATTGCTGTTGAAAGTTGGCGCTTCTCAAGAATATTTACTCGTGTTTTGACTAAGCTCGATGCGGGAGAATCAAGTCGCTATGCAAATCAACTTCGCTATTTCCAAAAGAAAATTGAATCAAATCTAGAATCAGCCGGCCTTAAACTTGTAAATGTTGAAGGGCAAATCTTCGACCCAGGCATGGCTGCTTCCGCTCTAAATATTGGTGATTTTGGACCAGATGATGAACTACTTGTTGATCAAATGGTAGAACCCATCATATTAGGTAAAGAAGGCATCAAAAAAGAAGGGACCGTAATGCTTAGAAAGGCTTATTTATGAATTATGTAGGTATTGATTTAGGTACGACAAATAGCGCTATTTGCTCTTATGATGGTGAGAATATTCATCTATATAAAAGCCCAGAGCAACATGATGTAACTCCCTCTGCAATCTTTATTGATAAACGTGGAAATAAATACATAGGCTCCAGAGCATATAACAACGCAGCACGTAATCCAGATAATGCAGCTACGCTTTTCAAACGCCTTATAGGTACTAGTACACCAATAAAATTATCGGCTGTTGATTTAGTTTTTACACCTGAAGAGTGTTCAGCTGAAGTATTAAAAATGCTCTACTCATATCTTCCTGAAGAAATAAGAAACGATGAAACCACTGGTACGGTGATAACAGTTCCCGCTGCATTTAATCAAATGCAAAAGGATGCAACGATGTCTGCTGCAAATGCAGCTGGTATGGGACGAGTAGCTCTCATGCAAGAACCTGTCGCTGCGGTTATGAGCGTGATGCGAAATCATAGTAATGATGGCATTTTCCTCGTTTATGATTTAGGTGGTGGAACGCTTGATATAGCTATTGCAGAAAGTATATCAGGACGAGTTAGCTTGCTTGCACATGGTGGAATTGCCATGTGTGGTGGAAGAGACTTTGATCGAAACTTATTCGACAACATAATCAAACCATGGCTAATCGATAATTTTAACTTGCCTGATAATTTTTCAACTGAACCTCAGTATAAATCTTTAATTAGAATGGCATTATGGGCAGCTGAAAAAGCAAAAATAGAATTATCGCAACGTGAAGAAGCTATTATTAGCTTATCTGAGATGGAAATCAGTGCGCGCGACTTAGATAGTGAAGAAATTTATATTGACGTAACAATAACAAGAGATCAGTTTGATAATTTAATATCTGGAAAAGTTCATGACTCAATTCAATCGGCTAGGAACACTTTAGAAAAAGCAGGACTGAGTCCGCATGATGTTGAGAAAATAGTTTTTGTTGGAGGCCCGACTCATTATAAATCATTAAGAGATAAAGTATCGTTTGAACTCGGCATTGCAGCTTCCACTGAAGTTAATCCTATGGCTGCTGTATCAGAGGGAGCAGCTGTTTTTGCGGAATCTATTGACTGGGAATCACAAAATCGTGGTCGAAAAAGTTCTAGAGGGACTATGAGCGCACAAGGTGCATTGAATATTGATTTTAATTACATATCTCGTACTCCAGACAACCGAGCCAAAATTGTAGCAAAACTTAGTGACAATACTTCAAATAACAATATGGAATACCAGATTGACAGTCTTGATACGGGGTGGTCATCTGGAAGAGCTCCTTTACAAAATGGCTCTGCTATAAATTTAACACTTACAAAACCCGGAGAAAATACATTTAAAGTATATGTCTTCAAAAGTGATGGTTCTCCAATAAATCTTGAAAATGACAAAATCATAATCACAAGAACCGCTGCTAATATTGATGCGATACCGGCCTCTCATTCTATTGGTGTTGAAGCAAGGGACAAGCTTGGCGGCAGACTTGTACTGGAATACCTTGTAAAGGAAGGAGACCAATTACCTATAAAAGGACAAAAGATTTTTAGAACAGAAGAATCGCTTAAATCTGGATCTACAGGTTCTATCAAATTTAAATTATGGGAAGGTGAAATTAGCGATCCTATTAATGACAATCGATTTATTGGCATGTTCGAAATAAAAGGATCTGACTTTGATGATGCAGTAATCACTTCTGGTGCCGAATTAGTATGTGACTATGAGGTGCTCGACTCCGGCAATATCAACCTGGAAGTAACTGTTCCCTCTATAGGAGGACTATTTCATAGTGACAGAAACTTTTACTCAAGGCAGGAAGGTCAGATAGATTACAGTAATGCATCAAAATTAGTAGAAGAAGAATCTGACTTGACGAAAAATAGAGTCGATGAAATGGAATCTACTATTTCTGACCCTAGACTAGATCAGGCACGCGAAAAACTAGAACAAGCGTCCGGTCTTAGTGGAAACAACGATGACCCAGAGTCATCAAAACAGGCCATGGACAATGTCCAGGAAGCTAAAAAGCTATTAGCTCAAACAAGAAAAGATCACCTCAAATCTATACGTCAACTGGAATTGGATAAAGCAGTAGCTTTATTCGATGAGGTTGTTAGAGAGCATGCTAGAAATTCAGAAGAGTCCGCTTTCGATAACTTAGCAAGAACAGCTCAAGTTGACATTGATAATAACAAATCTGATTTTGAGTCACATTTAGATGACCTTAGATCAAAAAGCTATCTAATCTTATGGCGCCAAGACTGGTTTGTTATAAATAGATTTAAGTCTTTAGCAGAACATGCTTATCTATTTAATAACGCAGAAGAGCATACCGCCCTGGTAACAGCTGGTAATGAGGCACTACGAGCAAATGATTTAGATAAATTGAGACAGATTATTTACCAGCTGGATATGATGAGAGTCGGATCATCTAATGAAGATGAAATGCTCTCCAGTGCAAATATCGTTAGAGGAATGTGAATGATACTCGATGCATGGTTACCAGTTGGTTATGAGTTGCCCGATAGTGAACATGCTAAACGAACTATTTCTGGCGGAATAAATTGGCAAATAATAGAAACAAAAAAAGGTAATTTTGCATTACTTTCGAAAGACTCATTACATCATAAATGGCTTGAAACAGGATTACTTGAAGTAGGAGCAATAAAGGAGTTTTCTTTTGGAAACGATGACTATGGTTATCTTATATCAGATAAGGCACATATATTAAGTCCTGTTGCTACTGCAAAGCCTCCAAATACTGTCTCTGATGCTTTATCTTTCTCACTTGCTTTAAAAGGAACCAGGGAAATCGATAAATTATCACCACTACAAGATTCTATTTATGTAGAAAAATATAATAGGTTATTACCTACTTATAGCATTACAACGAATACAAGTGATGACATAATTTTAGGGTACTGGCTAACTGGTGGTGCACATATATCTGCAACATCATTTCGTAGATTGCAACAAATGACAGGCTGGCGTGACCCTTCTTCACTCAAGGAGATCGTTGAATCTGCTGGATTTGAGATCAATGAGCTTATACCAAACACACCCAAGACATCTACGCATAATAAGCTATCAAAGGACACAGATAATAAAAGTACTATAGATACAAGTAATCAATCTTTTTCGCTTCCTGGACGCCCTGATCTTGAAGTATTCTTTAATGATCACATTATAGACATACTACAAAATCAAGAACGTTACAGCTCGCTGGGTATTGAATTTCCATCTGCTATAGCACTACATGGACCACCTGGCTGCGGGAAGACTTTTGCAGTTGAGAAATTAGTAGAATTCTTAGGCTGGCCCAGTTACGAAATTAACTCATCAAGTGTTGCAAGCCCATATATTCATGACACGAGCAAAAAAATAGCTGAAGTATTTGATAATGCTATAGAGAATTCGCCTTCAGTTCTTGTAATTGATGAAATGGAAGCATTTCTTGCAGATAGAGAAATGGGCTCTGGGCATCATCGAGTAGAAGAAGTTGCAGAATTTTTACGAAGAATTCCAGAAGCCGTTAATAATAAAGTTTTAATAATTGCTATGACAAACAGGATAGAAATAATTGATCCTGCAATATTACGACGCGGAAGATTCGACCATATTATTAAAGTAGATTTTGCTAGCGAAGTTGAAGTTAGGTCACTACTTGATAAGTTACTTTCCTCTTTGCCTAAAGATGATGATGTAGAATCTGACTTCCTGGCCCAGAAACTATCTGGTCGTCCACTATCAGATGTAACATTTGTGATTAGAGAAGCCGCCCGTTTAGCAGCAAAATCTGGGAAATCCAAATTAGACCATGAAAGCTTAAAGTGCGCCTTAGATCAAGCACCTGCTAGAGACAGAGAAGGCAGCGAACCAAGGCGCATAGGATTCATATAAAGACTATTATGAGCGAAGACAGTAACAATTCGAAAAAGCCAAAAGGTTTCAGCGGTTTATCATCACTAGTATCAGATATTGATGATATTAAAAAAATGAAACCAGTTGTTAATAATAAACCTGATAGCGGCAGTAGTAAGACAAATAGTCCTAATAAGAACACATCACAATCTACACGTCCGATTGAGACCAAACATCAGACAAGTCAAAACACAAAAAAAATCCACCCTAACAACCCTGACAATTCATCATCATACAGCTGGATCTGGATCGTTTTAGTAGTCATTGTAGGGATTATAATTGCGAATTCAGATAACAAGACATCATCCAAAACTCGCTATACTGATACATACAGCCAAGATACTAATACTTACAAAAAACCACCCACATCAGTACCTAAGCGTCCCACAGAGTCAAAACCATCCATTGGCCGAAACCAGGTACTTAACACTTCGAAGATTAGATATTGCCTGGCTGAAAAAATACGTTTAGATGGTGCAGAAAGCGCCATTAACAATTACTCGCAATACGATGTAAACAGATTCAATTCCATGGTGAGTGACTATAACAGCCGGTGTGGAGAATTTCGTTATAGAAGTGGCGCATTAGGAAGAGCTGAACGAGATATAAAACCATTTCGTAGTCATTATTTGAATGAGGGAAAAAAGCGGTTTGTAAAGATCAATAACAAAAAACCTAAATCAAAGCCGAACCCTACCGTTCGTTCCATTCAAGAATCACTAAATAAACTTGGGTATAGCGCTGGTCCAGCGGATGGCTATATGGGCAAAAAGACTCGGACTGCAATAATAGCCTATCAAAGTAACTCTAATATAGTTCAAACCGGGATTGCATCGAAAAATTTACTAACTAGTTTAGAGCTCGATTTGCTAATTAAAAAAATGTAATTATTACGAAAACAGAGACAGGTATGACACTTTCAATATGCTTTAATTGCGGGTCTAATAAGGACTTACCCTTAGATAAATGCACTGTATGCGGTAGCATACCTGATAACATAGACACTAAATCACTATCGATAGCATTGAGTGAGCACCTATCTAGCAAAGAAGACCTCTATTCATACTCAAATCAAATACAAAATCGAGAACATCCATCTATAGCTGAAGATATTTTAATTAAAGCAAGGTCCGCATTAAGTGACCCTCAGCTAATTGCCATGCTTGGCAGTAATGCATCTGCAGAAATTAATTCCGGTGAGAATAATAAACAAGAAACATCTACCAAACACCAAAGACCTATAATCAATAAATACAAAAAAACTATAACTACTGAATTACATAAAAATCCATTTTATATTTTGGGCGTATCAATATCCGATAACCGTCGATCAATTGTAAGTATCGCTGAGGAAAAGTCATTAGAAATTGATCACGATATATGTCAAAAAGCCCGATCCGACCTAACAAACCCCCGCACACGTTTATCCGCTGAAATGAAATGGTTACCAGGTGTCTCCCCTGAAAAGGCATCTCAACTAATACAGCATGTGCATTCTGTACCATTTGAAATCATACATAATGCACACCTTCCAGAACTTGCTACTTTAAATTTATTGTCATCCAGGATTGAGTCAATAGATCATAGTGAAAAATTAGATGACCTAATGGCAGCTATCATGGATTTCTCTGGAATTTCCGAATGGATTGACATGGACGATATTCTTTCTCTGATCAATAGTGATAGAAAATCTTCAGGTTTCCCTGAAATAAGTAGCATTGATCAGATAGAAGCAGAGTTTACAGAACTAAAGCGACATTATCGAAATGTAATGAAAAATGCACTAAATGGATTAGATCCTAATGATTTAGTTCATCTAATGACTGAAATTCTCGAGGATGTAACAGAAAACGGAGAAGAGCATGCTCCTGAATTGATTTATCAATTAATCGATAGCTATCAATTAGAATCAAAACCATTCCTTGAACAAGAAGGAAAAAATATTGAAAAGCTCATTTCATCTATTCGTGAACACGCAGAATCCGGTGAGGAAGCTATTACACATCTTATTGATAAACTAATTACGGTTACAAGAAACTGGGACAGAGTCGCGCAACCAATACAGCTCAGTGATAAATCTAGAGGATTAGATCATGAAGAAAGCAATGAAGTAGCTTATTCCATTAGGCAACTCGGGATTGATCTTTTTAATGAATTTGGGTTACTAGATCAATCCAAAAGAATCACTAATCTATTACAAGAGTTATTTTCAGAATTACCCGAATTAATAGAGCGTGTTGAAGAAGATGCAGAGGCACTAGAAGACCTTTTTGAATCTCAAAGAAATATGAAAGAGCAATATAATCAATGGGCTGAAGAAATTACTTATAGTACCGAATGGGGAACAATCTTTAAAAAAAGGCTATCTATTTCACCAGATGGCGTTAGCTGGAAAGATAAGACATATCCACTAAAGGATATAACAAAAGTTCGTTGGGGAGGCATAAGACAATCAGTTAATGGCATATCAACAGGAACAACCTATACAATAGCATTTGGCAACAACTATTCTATGGCTGAGGTTCAAGTAGATAAGGATTTCATTTACACTAAATTTATAGACAAGTTGTGGAGAGCTGTAGGATTCAGATTATTAACAGACATGTTAGAAAATCTTTCAAACGGTGAATCCTTACGTTTTGGTGATGCCGTTGTACATGATGATGGTATCACACTTATAAAGCATAAGTTCATTGCTGCGAATGAAAGTGTAAAATTAGGCTGGGGGCAAGTTCAGGTCTGGTCAGCAAGTGGTGATTTCTTGATAGGATCAGTAGAAGACAAGAAGACTTATTCTTCAATGTCGTATATTAATGATTCTAACGTTCACATACTAGAACAAGCAATCAGAATGAAATTCAAGAAAGGCGGCACCCATTTATTAAGTGGTTTGCTGGCTGATAACTAAAAGGAATATTCGTATGGGTTTACTTTCTGGAATTTTTGGTAAAAGCAAAGAAGATAAAGCGCTCCAAGAAGCACTAGAACATATACACCGCATCCTCGAGGATGAGGAATTCCAGATAGAGTGTATTCACCCATCAGTAAGAGATATTATAAAATCCAAACCTGCATATGATAAAGACCCCAACGGATCAGGCCCGTTTGGGTTCGTAAAAACAAATCCTATCCCGACTAATGGCCCAATCGGTGAACTTGCATATTTATCGTCCCTGGAAACCCTCAATGGCGAGCGAATTGTATTTCATAGACTAGGAGCAATACATACAATTGATGTATTTGAAGCAGTTACCTTTTCAGGTAGCGAATGGTTCATATTCTTTGTCGATTATTATCATCCTAGAAAGTCAAAACTCGCCCCTGATGGTTTTACGTTTTTTAATGGAGTAGCCCAACTATCTGGCTTTAACAAATTTAGCTACAACTTTCCTTATGACTTCGTTGAGATGAAACATTCTGAACAACAGTCAGGACTTAGCATGGCATACATCACAATTGACAAGATAACTCCTCAATTAGAAATAAACTCGTTTGAAAGACCCTTATCTCATAAAGTGAAATTAGATCTTGTAAATTCACAACTGACAAGCAGGCAGGATTCATAAGACGATGGATTCCCCACTCATCACTGGCGGTGGAGATCTTCTAGCGGAGTACAAATTTGGAGAACACACAGGTGTATTCATAGAAAAACCAGATAGCTTTGGTCCAATTAAATATCTCTATCTGCTTATTATATACAGCTTGGGAGATGAGGAATCCCCTATCCTATTTGTTGCAGCAGAAAAGAATGAAATGCATGATGATTTTATGAAACATGCCGGTAAGGAGTATCAAGCAGATCCAAATGAATACTTCCTGGCGGTTTATACAAATCAAGGTCATGAAAATCATGGTAAATCTATTGAGTGGAATAATTTCTCTACATTCAAGGAAAGAGCGATTCAAATTGTTAAAGACAAACTAGCACTGGCTGATCAGGATATTCATCATATAGATAAGACAAAGGCTCCATCAACCATACCAACAACACACCCGTCTTCCGGTAAAAAAACAATTATCACATATTTTATATTTCTCTTTGGGCTTATACTTTTAGTATCACTCTACAATAGTGATACAGTGCAGGAGTGGTTAGACCCATATAAATATTGGAACGAAAAGAAATCGCATGCTGAGGAAATGATCAATTATTCCAATGATCAAATTCGCTACCACAGACTTGAATTTCAAAAGCTCCGAAAAACTCGAATCTTTCTAATAAAGCAATATGAGCTGGAAGGATTTACGCATGATCAAGCCAGAAATCAGTACAAGCAAGACATTGAAGACACAAGAAACGCCATGGATTTCGAAGAAGAGTTTTTAAAGAGTTATGAAAATGACCTAAAAACTGCTAATAAAGAATTAATCTCACTTCATCCTTAGTTGTCTCATGACTCTTCGGCATCTATAGAACTATAATTATTTTTTACGAAATTATTATTTTATAAAAAGATAACCTATTAAAAGCAAAACAGTAGCGACCCATGGCCAGATTGACGCACACGGTGGCGGTTGTTCAACGTACCCTCTTAATGCGATTGGACTTCCCAGGGTTTGCTAGACACTTTCTAGCAAACCCTGGGAAGTCCAAGCAGCTTCTCCGGTGTGAAAATCCTGAATTCCCCTACTTTCGCCACAGAGGGCATCTTGACTGAACGCTCATCGGCAGAATAGCAATAGCGCAGTCCTACAAAGGCTTCATTTTTATGTAGTACCCAGCAACCGTCACATGGTTGACTCAAGTCAGCTTGATTATTGCGTGCTTGGTGATAAGAAGAATTCAAATATTGACCAAACTTGACCAACTCAGAAAACCATTTAAGGCAATCTTCATTTTCAGAGGCACAAATTCTTGCTGCCTCTTCCTCTATCATTTCATCACCTGCGGTCATTTGGGCCAACAGTATATACACCGAGTTCATCCACAGACGGTCATCACGTTTATCCCGTTCCTCACTGAAGGGTGCTTTGGGCTCATAGGCGATGTCTACATACCAAGCAAGCCAAACCAGCAATCCTCTCAATCGAACCAATTCATCCACTTCGTCGATAATAGCGCTATCGCCCTCATTTTGATGCAATAGGCCGTAGTTGCTACCCCACCAGCACTCACAAATCTTGGCAAATAGTTTGTCGAGCGCCTCATCTGGCAAAATCTGAAATTCTTCATGGATCCAGTCAAATTGGCGACTACGCTGGTTCAGCTCCTTTAGTAATGACACCACAGCTAGCAAGGCTGGCAAGAGCTCTAAGTGACTCACTTTCTTTTTGCCTAGCTGATCTAGGCTCTTGCATATTTTATTAGTTATGGTCTTTATTTTCCGATGACACAAGGCAACTTTTTCATCATCAGTCATACCATCAACCGTTGGTAAATTTCCTTCGACATCATCCTCATATTCATCATCGTCTGAACCAATCAGCTCCTCCTCATTACGTCCGAACTTGTCTTCAGCACTGAACGCGGAAGTTTCCACAACCTCAGATCCCAGGCCATATACAAAAGCATCGAGCAAACTGGTCAGATCATCAGAAGCACGCAAACGTTTATTCTTGCCTTTGATACTGGCGGAAACTCCTGACCATTCCACCACAAGACTAGCTCCTTCATTTTCCTTTCCCTTATCATTAAGTGATGTTTGCTGTGATACAAATTTTGTTGCTTCGTCCTTACTGTCAAAAATAATCTTATCCAGGCATTTGAATAAAACCTTTAATTCAGGTGAGTCTGTATTTAGAGAACCCAGAGCATCACGAAATTTTTTCTTGGTTCCTTTGGCAGAAATTGCTTCAATCTCATCTGCAAAAAATATAAGCACTCTCGCAATACGATCATTGGCTACCCAGATCGAAGCGGCGGCTAATTCGGAACGAAGTGTTGCACCAATTTGAATTTCATGCCGCCCCTTTCCTTTCTTTAATGAATACTCCTCCAAGATTTCTCCAGAACTATTTTCTAGGCAAAGCACTGTTTTTTTATGTACAACATCCCAATCAACCACCAGTTGCCTACCCAATAAATAACTGGTTATCAACTGAGAATCAGAGTTAGTATAATTTTCATTAGCAGATTTTTTTTTAGCTGTGATGCGATCAACTATAGGTGCTTTAGTTAATAAGTTGAAACCCAGGTCAATCGCGGCATTTTTAACGCTCGCATCCATACGAACCAATACTGCTTCAGCATTACAAGTATCGCCTTTTCTCAACCAGGCAGGTGAGCTTGGATTAGCACTACCGACTACCAACACTGGCTGAACCCTATCTTGTATATAAAGTGCTTTTGCATGAATATATTTATGGCTATCTGTGTCTGAAAGCATAACTTCACTATTTACTGTGGAAACACCTTTCAGGCTCAGTAAAGTGTTTGGCCCCTGAACAGTTGAGGGCTGAATACCCACAACCATTTTTGCAGGAGACACATCATTTTTAACTTGTCGAATAAAGTCTAGATTGGAGTCAAAAAAAGCTCCTAATATTTGGCACTGTTGGGGCTTTTCAGGTATCCAAGGTTCTACTTGATCCCACAATGATTCTGTAGAACGACTAGAGAAAAATAATTGAATATCTTGTTCTTCAGACATCTCAAGAGGTTTCAGCCAATCAATACCTTCAACGGTCGAATTGACTGCTTTGTGAGTTGCTTGGGGAAGTTTATCACCGTAGTCATTCATCCAGGTTTGTATCGCTTGCCAAGCAGCCCAAAATAAAGACACTGTTTCCTCATCAGAATCAGCGCGGTATCGAATAACATTGGTTAACTCTGCATTAAATCCATATCCTGAAAAGGTTAGATTGTGACTGCCCACGGCGAGCAACCCTTTACGCTTGCCAAGTAATAGTACAACCTTTGGATGAAATGCTTTCGGGCAATTCATTGGTGCCAAGGTGTAATGCCTACCTGCCATGACAGGATAGGATTCTTCCATTGCCTCTTGGCACATCCCTGCATCAATCAAGACAGCGTTTTTTTGTACACCGCAACTGCGCATCCGACGCAATAAGACTTCTTCATAAAACGGGAAATAGGCATTGAAGGTAGTAATTAACGAACTGTCATAACCGCCGGATTTTAGTTCTTTAAATAACGAGACCTTCGTCATCAAGCTGCCTCATTATCGTCATTAAGTAATTGTAGAGCGTTATCTGCCAGGATCAGATACCCATCTTCATCTTCGACTAGTAATCCAATATCTTTCAGTATGGTACGAGCCTGATTAAAACGTGGCTGAGTGTGTGCTGCTTTAGGGATATCAACAATACTTAATCCATTATCCGTAGGCATAAATCGGAAGGTGGACTGTGACTGTTGGCGTAATTTTCTTAACGCCACCCGTAAATGAGCATTTAAGCACCACTGACTAAGCACATTGGTTAGGCATTCCTGTAAAGGAAGATCATTCCAGTCACCAGAATCGCCACCTAAATGAGTAAGGAAGCTGTTGAGATTTACCGGGTAATAGTCAAAGTAGCCTAAAGGAAAGAATAAACCCTCTGAATAACCAGCCTGATTTTCTGGGCGACCAGCCAGAGCACATAAAATTCGTAAGGCATCTAAAACCATATCTTCAAGCTGTTCCTTATTCACACCAGCCATTCTACTGAGGCTACGCAGTTGATACATGCACTGTATTTCGTGGTTATCTTCCTGCCATTCCGCAAATACCGGCATCTGCTTCAATAGCTTTTTCTGTAAAGCATCAAAACTAGTAATACCCTTTACTTTCTTTAGCGCTGAATACCCCGGACCTTTTTTCCAGAACCAGTCTGCCAGGATTTGCACATTAGAAAAATTTAGTCCTGATAACTCATAGGCGCGCAGGCAAGCGTAAAACAACCCCTGCAATGCCATAGATAATAATTCGTTGCGTTGATATGAAGCCCAGCCATCTACGACAGTTTGTAGTGATTTATCAAATGATAAAATATGCTCTTCACTAAAAGCGTGGCAGTAAGTCAGGCTGCGAAAAGTGTCGATATCAAAATCCAACTCATATTCACTAGTAGCTTCTGCCAGCTGCAGAATATAACCAAGACTTTGCTTCCTTCTTAATGAATCCTCATCAGTGAATTTATCCTTACCTTTGAACGGACCTTCACCGGCAAACAACTTGACCATAGCTTTCTTCTCAGCTGTGTTCTCAGTTAACTGACAAAGACAAAAATCACTCAGGGCATCCAGGTCTTTTAAAGTTACTTGATCCGCTTTTACTACTGATAAAAATTTGTCTACTGGAAGATTATGAGCAAACTGTTTGGCCAATAGCCCACCGATATCTTTAATAGTCTGTACGCCATCACGAGAATTACCATCCATTAAATGTAAACCACGAAGTACACCTATATAATATTGTCCCAAGCCACCCAACTTGTTCATAAAATAACGAGCCTCACCTGCATCACGTGATGAATAGTCAGATATTTTTATAGTTATTTTTGTATTTAATACGGACAATGCTTTGGTTAGAGCAATAGAACCTACAGCAGCATCAGCATGGTGATGGCCATCATCACAAACCTCTTGATGGCGCAAACAGATAAGTGTAAATAATGCATCAGCTTTTCTAAAGTCAGAGATGAACTCTTCACCGTAGCTATAGCCATCATCGGCCATGGCCATCAATAGCCAAGGGTAAAAGCTATAGTAGCGTGCTCTATCTGTAACGTTAGTGATACCAGGTAATAATTGCGCATAAATATTAATGCATGGAGCCTGAACCCCAAGATGGTCTAAGCCAGTGATTTGATTCGGGGGCATTACCCAGTTAGTCGTTATATCCATAGCAGTCATTTATTTGATTTTATAAACCATTTTCCTCACATTCACCTTATTAAGCATAATCTTCTACATTAGAATTAATTACATCTAACTCATACTCACCAAAGCCATATTTACCTAATAATACTGGACATTTTGCCTTTAGATCGAAAACAATGCCCCGGCCTTTTATGCCTGCTTCCTTTCGATGCTCTCCACTAGCGTTACCAGATAATTCAACTGAAAAAGATCCTTCTGGTACGTCTATACCATAGGAACTAATTGAGTCGACAAAGACCTCATCAAAAATGGTATCTGTTTCTGCCATAGTGCCAACAACTGAATCATCATCAAGTAAATCAGAACTGTTAATATCTATTTGTTCATGTATTTTTTCAGCTAATGTCTTTTCAAAAACAAAGTCATAAGGCAGTTCATCAAAGATCATCTCAACATGTCCAATTAACCATTCACTGTCATAGTCTTCAATATCTTCATCTTCTAGGATTTTAGAAAACTTTTCTGTCAAATAATCAGGATCACAAATCACGAACTTTAACTTTTTAAGATTTTCATTAGTAAAGTTTTTATCATCTATAAGTTCTTTAAAATTGTCATAGCCAAATATAGCTGCAACACATCTAGACAGACCATCAAGAGACATTACAACCTCATCGGCCTTTATGCTTTCTGAAATTTTGTTAAGAAACAGATACACAGATGGAAAACGATGTGAGGCCATTGTTGCTTTATGCTCAGCAGTGCTTACCTTAAGTTTTAATTGTTCATGATTTTCAATTCGTTCTTTCTTCCTCAACTCAAGTTTTGCACTATCTTCTTTAGCCTTAGCCTCTTCCGCAATAGAAGCCGCACTATTTCTTTCTTGTATTTCGCGTTCTTTTGCTGCTTTTGCCTCTTCTGCCTTTTCCTTAGCAGCTAAATTTTCTTGCTCAACTCTTTCAGCATTGCTTTTTTCAATTGCAAGATCAATTTCAATTTCTTGCTCTAAAAACTTATTATTTGGGTCAGCTCTTAAGCGAGCTTTATTAAGATTTTTCTGCTCTATAGATTTTTTTATATCTGATTCAATTAATTGGCTATGTCGTTTTAGTTCAGTAGGGTTGATTTTCAATGCTACCCAACCAGTAAATCTTGGCCAAATAAAAATATAAAACAGTGTTATCAGTATAGGAAGGAGCCACAATTCATAATTTTTAAAAATCAAATCTGGATTATCAGTAAATGCCATTTCATCTGTAAGCTTCTTTATTCTCTCTTCAATCTTACTATTTCCAAAAAATAAGATTATCAACTTATCCCAATTACAAAGAGACCAAGAGAAAACAAATACACCTATAATTGGATCAGTAATACGTGATTTAGCATTACCTTTAATAGAATTCCATATATCATCTAATATTTTCATTTCATATCCTGCTATTTAATTTATCCCAATTAAAATTTAGGTGTTTCAGATACTGTTATTTAATAATATTCTTTTATGTACGCATACGCTCTATCAAATAAAACCTGATCTTTGTGTAACTTGTATTTTAATAACGCTTTTCTTAGCGACTTCTGCACTTCGCGCTCACCCGAAGTCGACTGCTGCCAACCAGGGAAACGTACAACCCTTACAATGGCATCTATATCAGTAACTATTCGCTCAACTACAGCTGGTGTTTGATCTGTCTTTAATTCAGTGAACAATTCAGTTAGTGCAGATTTTGGTGATTTTTCCTGTAATTCATCTTCTAGCTCTTTTTCTGCTTGAATAGTTTCTTTAGCAATTTTACAAAGCTCTTTAACAAACTCGATTGATGTTATCAGCCCCTTCTCTGCTTTATCACGCAATTCTTCTAGTCGCTCACTAAGAGATTTAAAGGCTGGTAAATCACCATGCTTTTTAAAACGCATGATGAGAATCTTTTCGAGTTGTTTAGTCTTTTTAGGATCAGGATTATTAAAGATGTCTTCAATCACATCGGCATCAAGCACAAACTCATCTAAGGTATGCACATCACCCACATGAATATTGTCATGAATTAGCTGTGTAGTTTGAGCACCCAAAGTAAGCCATAAAAGTTTGCCGATATTATCTGATGCAGGTTTTACAGATTCATAGACTTGAGCTAACCATTTATAATCTTCATTATATAAATCCAGTAGATTATCCGGCGATAGCGATTCCCATAACTTTGCAAGATATTTGAAATCACTGGCAAAGGCATCTTTTTTCTCATCACCACTTATTGCATTCTGGGCTGCTTCTAAGCCCTCAAACCCATCCAGCGTTCTATCCACACCATCGAAATGTGCTAATGCATCAGCCATGGCTTGTGGTAACTTTTCTCGTAGTTCAGCCAGATTTGAGATGACCTGTTGTATGCTCTCCTCATCAAATTCAAGGGCTTTAGCCGCATCATCAAATACGCCAAAGTAATCTACAATTCTGCCAAATGTTTTATGTGGATATAAACGGTTAGTTCGGCAAATAGCTTGTAACAATGTGTGATCTTTAATTGATTTATCCAGATACATTGTTTGTAGTATTGGCGCATCAAAACCAGTAAGGAGTTTGGCGGTAACAATAATGAATTTTAGTTCTGAATTAGTATCATTAAATTCATCAACAATCTTCTCTTGCTGGCTTTTATCTACACCCCATTTTTTCTTGAAGTCAAAATCATCGTTTGCAGTTGTTGAAATAACCACCGTACTGGCTTCTTCTGGAAAGTGCTTATCAAGCTCTTCTTTATATTGCACACAGGCATGTCGATCGGGTGTGACAATCATTGCCTTAAAGCCTTGTGGAGCAACCTTCTCTTCAAAGTGAACTGCTATATCATTGACTATCTTTTCCACACGTTCAGGCGCTTTCAAAAAAGCAGCCATTTTGGCGGATTTTTGATTCAGTGCATCGGCCTCTTCATCTGTTAATGCCGCACTTTCTTTAAATTCGTTAAAGGCTTTATCAAGCGCATCTTTATCTACATGCACGTCAACAAGGCGTGGTTCAAAGTGTAAAGGCAATGTTGCCTCATCACGAATCGAATCGTGAAAAGTATAGCGGCTCATATAACCACCATTGTCTTCTTCAGCACCAAAGGCCCAAAAAGTATTTTTATCAGCCTTGTTTACAGGTGTACCCGTCAATCCAAATAAAAATGCATTCGGTAATGCCGCACGCATTTGTCGTCCCAAATCACCTTCCTGGGTTCGATGTGCTTCATCAACTAATACAATGATATTGTCGCGAGTATTCATATTGGGTTTGGCATCACGAAACTTGTGAATCATTGAGATAATAATCTTGCGCGTATCTCGTTCTAACATTTGTTGTAATTCTTTAATGCTATCTGTGCTTTCTACATTAGCCACATCAGCTGCATTAAAGGTTCCGCTAATTTGTGTATCCAAATCAGTACGATCAACCAATACGATAACGGTTGGACTTTTTAGTAAAGCATCGCGACGTAATTTTTGTGCAGCAAATACCATCAATAGCGATTTACCAGAACCTTGAAAGTGCCAGATCAAACCTTTTTTAATCTTACCTTCAACTACTCGTTCAACAATTTTATTAGCGCCTTCGTATTGCTGAAAACGTGGAATTACTTTAATACGTTGTTTCTTTTTATTACTGGTGAATAAAGAGAAGTTTTGCATGATATCGAGCAAGCGAGCTGGCTTCAGTAAATCATTTAGCTCTTTTCCCACTTCACCCAGTCCAAGCTGCTTAGCAATTTGGTCATCATCATTTTCTAACCGCCATGGTGCCCAAAATTCTAATGGGCAACGAATCGCACCATAGAACAGCTCTTTACCCTCAGTAGCGAAGGATAAAATATTGGGTACGAATAATTGAGGCACAGCATTTTCATAAATATTATGTACTTCATGCGCACCATCTAACCAGCTTACTGATGGTCGAATGGGTGTTTTGGCTTCACCAACTACTACAGGTATGCCATTTATTATAAACACCACATCGGGTATTTTAGTTTCACGGTGGTGTATACGGAATTGATTGGTAACGATATATTGGTTTTGGGTTAAATCATCAAAGTCTATTAAGCGTACCGGAACATGATGATTATTCTCACCAAAGGGCATGGTTTTCTCACCGGTTAACCATTGAAAGAATTCCTCATTGGCTTTAACTAAACCGATTTGATTCACCGAAATTAAAATAGCGCGTAGTTTATAGATTACCTCATCAGCCAACTCAGGCTTGCTTGCAATTTCAGGGTTAAGCCGAATCAGAGTTTCTTTTACATATGATTCAACTAGGACCTCGTTAACACCACGATCAAGCTGATCCGGTGTTTGAAACTGCCACTCTGCACCATAAGGTTTTAATGGCGTTTCAGTGACGCTTCCCTGATTAAGATTAACACCCGTTAATTGATGGATAATGTAATGCTCTACGCTATTTAATTCGGTAAATCCCATACCTAAAACACCTGATTTATTAATTTTAATTTTAATTTATCCATTGATTTTATTTTTTGATCAAACAAAATCTGTCTTTCAATCATAGAATCCAATATTTTAGATATTTTCTTTTGTTCATCTATCGAAGGTATCTTTAAAATCAACTTATCTTTTAATGTGGTTTTCGAAAGATTAAAACGTGTTGAGCCTTGAGCATGTTTAAACATGAAGTTTCTTACTAGCTCCCCATGCATTAAATGTCTAGCATAATCAGGCAAAAGTACTTTGAAATTATCAAGCCTAAAACCAAAACAAAATGAATTTAGATAGTACCCTTCCAAATCATCTAGTATAACTGCAGCCATCCCTAATTCATTTGGTGTTTCTGAGGAACCAGTTATTAAAATATCACCATATTTGACTGCTTTTTGATTCTCTCCTGGCTGTATATTGACATAATCAACCACATTCACATCAATTTTAGAATTGGAGAATACATTCATATAAGTAATGAATGGCTCTCCTTTCCCAAAGTCCTTTTTAGTCTTCCCTGACAAACCTCCATAAGTTTGACCTAAATCACCAAAGACATGTTCTTTCCAATCACCGAAATTAGCAGATTTTTTACCTGAAACTGAATCATACAAGTATCTTTTATAAAATATCTTATATTTCAAATACGCATCAATATCTTTTTGGACCATCAAGTCTATAGACCATAGCAATTCAGACAACTCAGCTTGTATTTCTTTTGGTGGAATAACAAATTCTTGGAGTTTCAATGTACCCCAATTAATTGTCGGCGATAAAGAACCCACTGAAATATCCACGGCACGATTCATAAATAAATCTGAATGCATGAAAAATGGAAATAATTTCGGATCAATCACTTCAGAATTAGCCCTTAGCACGAGCGCATGTGCCGAACAAAAACCATCAGTAGTGGCTATACCTGCCTTACGCTGATACGCACGTCGACGACCAAAAATAATATCGCCTTTATAGAATTTAAGCTTTTGCCCATTTACATCATCAGGCGTGCCATGTCGTGTTATATGCAACGATTCTGAATCAATATGCTCCAGACCAATATATACCTTTAAATCTGTATTATTAGGATCTACTCTCTCAGAAATATTCTTTGCAACCTCATCGAAACGATAGGTTTTCCAATTCGATTTATCTAAGTTATTTAAGTCTATTTTTACTGCTGACATTACTTAGCCTAATTCCTTAAATAATTGTTTCATACTGGATTCAAGCTGCTGTGAAGAGTCAGCCCAGTTTTTTAAAGCATCATCCAAACTTACTTTCTTATGACTGGTATCTACATTACTCACATATAACGCCATATTCAGACTGGCTTTATGTGCGAGCACGTCTTCAATACTTACAACTTTGCAAAATCCTTCTTTATCTTCATAAGATTTATATGCGTTATAGATCTTTTCAATATGACCAGGTTCCAGATAGGCGATATTCTTATCTTGTCGCACTTCTTTTACTGCATTGATTATTAGAACTTTACCCTTCTTGCTCTTTTCTTTATTCGTTTTTGTAATGAGCAAGCAAGCTTCCATGGGTGAGTTATAAAATAGGTTAGGCCCCAAACCAATTACACATTCAACCTGATCTTGCTCAATCATTTTACGACGCATATCGGTTTCAGCATCGCGAAATAATATACCGTGTGGCCATAGTGATATAGAACGCCCATTTTCTACATCTAAACTTTTTTGTATATGCTGTTGAAATGCATAGTCGGCACAACCTTGTGGCGGTGTTCCCCAAATATTTCTACCATAAGGATCGCTTTCAAAAGATTTTCGATCCCAGGATTTTATTGAATATGGTGGGTTAGCCAGAATCACATTAAATTTTTTCAGCTCATCATTTTCGATTAAACCAGGGTTTGCTAAAGTATCACCACGCACTATCTCGAACTCTTCAATACCGTGCATAAACATATTCATGCGTGCAATGGCTGATGTGAGTAGATTAATCTCTTGTCCGTAAAGTTTGAGAGTGCGATATTCTTTGCCTTCATCTTTTAAATGCAACGCACAGTTCAGTAGTAATCCACCAGAACCACAGGTAGGGTCATACACCGATTCACCGGGTTGTGGATCCATGATCAAAGTCATTAACTTCACCACAGTACGGTTGGTATAGAACTCGGCAGCTGTATGCCCACTATCGTCTGCAAATTCTTTTATCAGGTATTCGTAAGCATTACCGAGTTTGTCATCAGGTACATTACTGAGATTAAGCTTATGCTGAGAATAATGCTCAATCAGGTTGGTGAGCATTTCATCAGAGAGACGTTCTTTATTCGTCCAACTGGCATCGCCAAAAATTCCGTGCAAGGTATCTGGATTGGCTTGCTCAATAGCACGCATAGCGTTTTGTAGTGCCTGGCCAATATTGACAGTGGTTTCACGCACATCATTCCAATGCGCTCCTTCTGGCACTTGAAAATGGTGATTCTCTGCAAAAATCGCGTACTCAGTGTCGCCATCACTTTCGGCTAATGCATTTGCAAACTCTTCATCATAAACATCAGAGATCCGTTTAAAGAAAAGCAATGGAAATATGTATTGTTTATAGTCACCGGCATCTATAGTGCCACGTAAAGCTGTCGCTGCACCCCATAGGTACTTTTCTAGTTCTTGTTGGGTCATCATTATGCTGGCTCAACCACTTCTTCGTGCTCAACAATATTGGAATCAAGCAATGTCATATATTGAGCTTTAAACTTCTCCCTTCTATTAGCTACGAAATTCAAGAAGTCTTCAAAAGCTAATGACTCACTAGTGCCTATATAATGCTGATTCAGATAGCTATCTCTATCTAGTTTGTTAGGATAAGTTCTCTCCAGCCACTCTTCAAATTGAGTATCACTTTTTTCAATGTTTTGTGTTTCTTGTAGCAATTGTAAATTTGGTAGGCCGTTACATTTTTCAATAAACTCATCTACTCGAGTTTCATTCAAACCCATGTTTCTCAATATTGATTTTTTGAAGAACGATTGAGGATGTATATGATCTTGATGATATTTGAAACTTAAATTTAATCCAGGATACAGAAGCGTTAAAGCACAGTATGTTTTTGGTTTGCCGTACTGTAAATTTAGGATCGTATCTATGTCATCTTGAGTGAAGACAATTGACTTTGTTTTCCCTCGGTAATGCTCAATAATTTCTTGAAGTGGAAAATAACCAATATTATTATTTACCAAGTCTCTTAATGCAGGATAAAGACCATCTGGCGTTCCACCAAACGTACCCTTTAGTAAAACACGAGCTAACCATTCTTTGATTGATTTTCGGTCATCTTCCCGTGCAGCTGAATGAAGTATTTGATCTTTAAAGTCATTCTTATGTATAAAATAGGCTATTGGAATGATTGCATTTGTAGCCAGAAGACTGTCACGGTTATATCCAAATTTTGCTACTAGTTCAATAGCAGCTTGCATTGCACCAGAGGTATCATCCCAATTACGCTCAATTGTTTGCATATTTTCTTTGGTAAAGTTATCCACTTTAAACTTTACATCGAAATCACCCAGCACCAAGCATGACTTTAAGACAATATCTTTATTAAATTTAAAACCATCCCCTACTTGGTTAATGGTATCAACAAATTCGTGAATAACTTCCCGTGCATCTTTATCTTGCCACTGCGCTGTAGCTATTGAGAGTAAAAGATCTGAATAACTTAAGGTTGTACCACCACTGTTAATTCTGATAAAAATTTGCAGAACTTTATCTAGCTCTTCACCTTGTTCTAGGTAATAGCTTATAGTGCCTTTTTGGTGAATAGCATTATGAAAAAGATTTAGTGTTTGTAAAGCAAATGAAGAACTCTCAGGCTTAAATTTTGATGAATCCATCAAACCGTTGAGCATCAAATACTCCATAACTTTACTAATATCACTAAACTCTAAAATCTTTCCACACTCAAACCAAAAGTACCCTTCTCTATTTTTCGCCTCATCGTCTGAAAGAAATTTGAAATCATATTCAGATTCAATTTCATCGGATGGTTTCAACAAATTGAGATAAAGTTTTTTATCTGGGTAAGCAAGTGGATTATTTACGCGATAGTTAGGTCTTTTCTTGGCATAGGAACCTGTTAAAGCCAAATACATAGATGTCATTCGCTGCTGCCCATCTAGCAATGCGATTACGTCTTCATCGTCAGGCAAGTCGACCTTTTTATTATGACGGCAATCTTTTTCATGATACTTCTTTAAAAATTCATAGAACTGAAAATTTCTAATTCGTGATTTATCAACTTTCCAGAAAAGAAAGGTGCTTATTGGGTAATCCCGCATTAACGAATCAAAAAGCATTTCTATTTGATCTGTATCCCAAACAAATTCACGTTGAATTGATGGTAATACATAATGGCGTTTTTTAATGTTATCAATCGCCTCTTTAATTGTTATAGGTGTTTGATAAGCCATTATATGAACCTCTTTAATATTTCTTTAAATTTCTCTTCTGCTTCGAGACTGGCCTGCCATGCTTGCTTTAAATCATCCATTGCCTCTTCGACAGTAGGCAAGTTGTCTTCGATTATTTTTTCAACGTAGAGAGGGATATTGAGATTGAAATCGTTTTCTTGTAAATCATCAAAGCTTGCTACTTTGACGTAGTTTTCTACATCCGCATACTCTTTAAACCAATCATATATTTGCTGCACATGGTTGGGTTCGAGAAAATTCTGAGCACGCCCTACTCTGATTTGATCAGAAGCATCTATGAACAGAACTTTGTCTTTTTTCTCCGATGATTTATTTTGCTTGAACACCATGACACAGGCGGCAAGCTGAGTACCGTAGAAGACATTAGGACCCAAACCTATAACTGCTTCGAGCATATCTTGCTCTAACAATGCTTTGCGGATTTTTCCTTCAGCCCCTTTACGGAATAATGCACCATGAGGAAGCACAACCGTCATGCGGCCTGTGCTGTTCATAGATTTAACCATGTGCTGCACCCACGCCATATCACCATTCCCTTTTGGCGGCACTCCTGCGATATTGCGCCCGAAGGGATCGTTAGCCCAATTATCTGCACCCCAGTCTTTCAGAGAAAACGGTGGATTGGCTATAACGCAATCGAATGTTTGTAGACCATCTGCTTCAAAAAATGCTGGGGTACGTAAGGTATCTCCTCGAAGGATTTCAAAATCTTCTATGCCGTGTAAGAACATATTCATTCGAGCAATGGAGCTTGAAGTCAGGTTTTTTTCTTGCCCGTACAGTTTTAGCGTACGATAGTCTTCATCATTGTGTTTAAGGTCATTAACACACTCAAGCAACATACCCCCTGTGCCACAAGCTGGATCATAAATCGTTTCGCCTTCGTGTGGATCTAGGATGAGCCCTAATAAGTGAACGACTGATCGAGGCGTATAAAACTCACCTGCCTTCTTGTTGGTTAAATCTGCAAAGTGCTTGATGAGATATTCATATGCCTGGCCCAGCATATCTGGATCAGCATTTTCTCTACCTAGAGTATATTGTGAGAAATGCTCAATTAAATCGATAAGAAGCTTATCTGATAGTTTGTTTTTGTTACTCCACTGAGCATCACCAAAGATGCCATATAAATATTCCTGGTTAGCTTGCTCAATACCTCGTAACGCTTTTTCAATAGCTTGACCTACATTAGTTGTAGTTTCACGCACGTCTAACCAATGGCAACCCTCTGGTATTTCGAAACGATGAAACTCTGGTAACGAGGCATACTCTTCATCGCCATCAGACTCTTCTAATGCAATTTTGAATTCTTCGTCATATACATCTGAAATGCGTTTGAAGAATAGCAATGGGAAAATATAAACTTTGAAATCTGATGCATCGACTGGTCCTTTAAGAATCCAGGCGGCTTTAGATAGGTATTGCTCTAATTGGGATAGTGTTACTTTAGATTCATTCATTGAATATCATTTTTATAGTTCTAATTATTTTTTAGATTTGCTCTTTTGTAATTGAGCGGCTTTTATTCTTTTAGCTTTTTCTTTTGATGCATCTGGTAATTTGATTGATCCATCATCTTCAAAATAGAGCAAGTCACCCAAGTCGCATTGATACAAAATACAAAGTTTGCTTAAGACATCTAGATCTATACGAGATATATCGTCATTGTAAATTTTAGTAATAGTACTTCGATGTAACCCCGTTGCATCTGCCACATCTACTAACTTATGCCGATGACGCCCCATCAACTCACCTAAATTAGATCTAATCATATCAACCTCAAAATATACCGTTCGTCATAAATGTCGCTCTACACGACATATTTATCTTGCTACACAGCGTTTTTTCCTTATTATGTCGTTTAGAACAACATTTTAACAAAGGAGGACAGCATTATGTCGACTAGAGTAACACACCACGAAACAAATGGTAAACATTCGTCTTATGAGCAAGAAACTAAACAAATCAACGAATTATCAGATTCAACTCTGATGGAAATTGATGAGTTTAATAATGAACATGTATTACGCCTGGCAAAGTCAGCAATGATAGCTGGAGGTATTCCAGATAATGACAGCATTGTTACATTAATTGGCGAGGGTTTTGAGTCAGATAACTGTAAGGCTATCGAGAACTGGATACGAAGCCATATAGATATGCTGGTGGAAATTGCCCCACAAAATCAAATAGAGAAGATCATTGAAGAAATTGATAACCGCTTAGAAGAAGTTAAAACAGGTTACATAAGCTGTAAATAACATATAGGAGAAATATTATGTATAAGAATAATGAATCACAAAAAATTATTATTGCAGAAACAATCAAAGATATTTTTGATAAACAACATTTAACAAGAGGGGTGGATGTACTTACAGATATGTATCTGGAACGTTTACAAAGAACGGTTTATGCGTTGTCCGAACTACCTGATGGAAATGAATATGTTCACATCATAGGTAATGGCAATGAAGAAAACAATTTAGAGGCTCTGGGTACTCTTATTGATAGCTTAAGCGATGTCTTGAGTTGTATGCCGACAACTCTTCATCTTGACAAAATTATGAAAGAGTTAAGCAACCGTTTTCATGATCTTAGGTATCTGGTAACAATTCATTAGCAAATAATTGTAGTACTTAGTAATAAGGTTTTGAAAATTTAGTAAGGTAATTTTATGTATCAACCTGTTTCAGGAATAAAACTGAGTTATTTGAATATTTTTAGTCAAAAAAATATTTTTTATTTTCTCAACTTGAGACATTTTTACTTTTATGAAGTGGGTATTTAGCTTAGGTTCCCAATTAAGATTAATACAAATAAAAAATATGAGGAGTAAATAATTATGCAATAACTTAAGAAGTTGATCTACATCTACGCTAATAGATAATGACCGTGTAAAACATTAAGAATATATACAGTCTGATAGATCAACCCAAAACAGTCAAGAAATAATTTTTATGTAGCTAACTAAATAGGCTTCAGGATATCGCTCACCCTAAATAATATTTAGTTAGCTTTTTAAACAATAAAGAGAGGTAAAAAATATGAAATGGGTAACTTTAAACAAGTTTTCAGAATTATCAGGCTATACAAGAAAAGCTCTTTATAACAAAACTGCACGCGGTGATTGGAAGAAAGATCTAATTTGGAGAAAAGCCCCTGATGGTCGTTTATTTTTTAACATAAATGAATTTGAAGACTGGATAATAAAAGGTGCTGCTTAATGGATATTAAAACACAATACCGTGGCGTTCGAATTAGAGGCAACAGTATTCAAATAGACTTTAGATTTAAGGGCGATAGATGCAAGGAGACTTTAAGAATTCCTCCAACGGCCACCAATCTTAAAAAAGCCGCTAATTTACTGGGTAAAATAAATTTTGATATTGCATTCAATGATTTTAACTATGCCGAGTATTTCCCAAATAGTAGAAAAGCAATAACTCTTGGTGGAAATCCTGCAATTAACTTCACAGTAGAAGATGCATTAAAGTGGTGGTTAGAGAATTATGAATACAAAGATATAAAAACAAAAAAACAACATGAACATCTTGTAACAAAGCATATAGTCCCTGGTATAGGAGATATCATGCTCCAAGATCTAATCCCAAAACATGTTACTGATTGGATAAAAACACTTACATTTTCTAAATCATCAATAAACAATGCTTTATCTGCATTAAGGCAAATGTTTGAAATGGCGTATAACAATAATTACGTTAAAGAAGACATCATGAAAAGAGTGAAAAGTGTCAAAAGGGATAAGATAGTTAAAAAGCCTTTTACCATCAATGAAGTTGATAAGTTATTAACGACTACAGTGGAAAAAGAATCCAAATACTATAACCAATTTGCATTTTGGACTGGTTTGAGTTCGGGGGAGCAAGTCGCATTAAAGTGGGGTGATATTAATTTTGATAAGCTTACAGTGTCTATTGATAAGATACTAACAAATGGAGAAAACAAAGACACTAAAGGAGAAACTGATCATCGTGATCGAGATGTTGAATTAGTTCAACCGGCATATCAGGCATTGATAGAGCTAATGCCTACCGATTATTTTGAAAACACTGAAAAATACAATGATAAACATATATTTTTAAACCCCAATACAGGTAGAGTTTGGACAAACTATGGCAGCACACAACGCTGGATAAAAGACTTAAAAGAAGCAGGAATTCCTTATAGGAAGCCATACAATACCAGACAGACTTACGCCAGCATTATGCTTTCAGCATGTTTACCTGATGCATACCTAAGATCACAAATGGGTCACGCCTCTATGAGGATGTTAGAAGATGTCTATGGAAAGTTTCATAACGATGCTGAAGTTATTGACTGGGTTTTACGGCATACTAAAGGCGGTCATAATGGAGCTCTATTCACAAAGCTGTTTCTTGATATCCATTCTAAGTAAAAGCGCCATAAGTGAGATCACTAGATACAATCGCAGTAAAACGAGAATAGTAATGTATTCAATGAAGAGTTATTTTCAATATGGGAATATAGTGGATTTAGTAACCCTCATCGTGCATGTCACAATGAGGTCACAATTGACTTTTATCAGTCGAGAAAACATCGAAAAATCAATAATTTATATGGTGCCCAGGGCCGGAATCGAACCGGCACGCCCGTGAAGGCGAGGGATTTTAAGTCCCTTGCGTCTACCAATTTCGCCACCTGGGCAGATGGACTTTCTACTACACCCTATTTTCGTTTACCGTG
>Ga0316204_10003697_pt1 | contig 29691 bp, 28 predicted proteins | sample 6monrhotite_MG_2_FD_205661 | JGI IMG/M metagenome (GOLD analysis project Ga0316204, IMG submission 205661) | Microbial mat bacterial communities from mineral coupon in-situ incubated in ocean water Damariscotta River, Maine, United States -... | ecosystem: Environmental > Aquatic > Marine >...
GTTGGCGTTGAACTTGGTGTAGTGGACGAAGCAGATTACGCCGTATTGTTCTTTGCCGACATCATGCATGACGGGCGCGATGAAGCGATGCGCAACCTTCCCGCTCGCCTACTGTTCAATGGCAATAAGCCTGTGTTCATTATTGGGGCCGAGCAATACGAACTTGCCAGCGAACGCGGCTATCGCAACTTCTGGAACATTTACCATCGCCCGCCTGAAAAGGAGCATCGGCATTATTTGCTTGAGCGGCGTGACAGCCTGCTGCCGATGGACGATCAGAAGTTCAAGGGTGCGTTTTATACTCCGTTGCACATCGTCGATAAAGCCTATGACCAGCTGACTGCGACCCTGGGAAAGAACTGGCAGAAGAAATATATCGTATGGGACATGTGTGCGGGTGTTGGAAATCTAGAGGCCAAGCACTCCAACCTGCGCAATGTCTACATGTCCACACTGGATCAAGAGGACGTGACGATCATGCGCAGCAACCCCGCCTTCGCGGGGGCCGAGATCTTTCAGTACGACTACCTCAACGATGACGTGGATGATTTTGGGCAAATTGACTACGACTTGTCGGGCAAGCTGCCGCAGGGACTGAGGCAGGCGATTGCCGACGCGCGCGCGGGCAAGAAGGGCGCAAAGCCGATTTTGGTGCTGATTAATCCGCCTTATGCGGAAGCAATGAATAGCGATAACACGAAAGATAGCGGTGCCAATGCGGCGATGAAATCGCGTGTAGCCAGCACGCGGATCGGACATGGCATGGCGCATCTTGGTTATGCCGCACGTGAGCTGTTTGTGCAGTTCTTGCACCGTATAATGCTGGAATTGCCAAACGCGAACTTGGCGATGTTCAGCACGCTTAAGTATGTCAATGCACCCAATTTTGAGCAGTTTCGTGAACAATGGGTAGCCCATTATCTTGACGGGTTCGTTGTTCACAGCAAGGCATTTGACGGGCTGAAAGGTCACTTTCCGATTGGCTTCTTGGTGTGGAATCTTGCGGTGCAAAAACCCGCGAGAGCCGTTGGTGTGATTGCGCTCGACAAGGCTGCTGGTCTGGTTGGCGAGCACAAGTTTTACCGCGAACCGCCACGCCCCCCACTTTCTGAATGGATTATCCGTCCCCGCTCCAATCGTGTGCCAGCACTTCCCCTGAAAAATGCGCTTCTTCCAACAACACGCACAAAAGATGTGCGAGGCAAATGGTGGGCTGATGAGGCCATCGGAAGCCTGATGTGTAAGGGCAACGATTTCCAAAATGCTGCAATCTCAACCGCACTTTTTTCTTCTGGCTACAACAGTGCTGGCGCGCTGTTCGTCACCCCCGGCAACTTCTGGCAAGCCGCTATTGTTTTCTCCGTCCGTCGCCTAATCAAGCCGACATGGCTCAACGACCGCGACCAGTTTCTGCAACCCTCGCAGCCGTTGACCGAGGAATTCAAATCCGATTGTCTCGTCTGGATGCTGTTCAATGGCAGCAACCTTACCGCAGGCGCAGATGGGCTGCACTGGGATGACCGCGACTGGTCGCTCACCAACCATTTCATTCCCTTCACCGAGGGCGAAGTGGGCGCAAAGGCGCGGTTCGAAAGCGATTTCATGGTGCAATATATTACGGGCATGACGTTCTCGCCCGAAGCGCAGGCGGTCCTCGACGAAGGCCGCAAGCTGTTCCAGCGCTTCCACGCCATCGGCTTCCCCAACAAAATCAGACTGGAATTCAAGCTGGGCCGCGCGGATGCTGGTTGGTATCAGGCCCGCCGCGCGCTCGAAGCTTATAACAATACAGAACTCACCGACTTTGACCCCTTCAAAGCCGCCTATGCAAACCTATCCGCAAAGCTGCGCCCGCAGGTGTTTGAGCTTGGGTTTCTGCCAAGTTAGTTGGGTATGAACAGCCAATGGAGCGATCTTGGCTTGGAGCGTGGATTTTCATAAGCTTTGGCGCGCCAAAACTGACAGTTAGGTTTGCTCTATGCGCTACCTACGAAAGTCTGCTTTGCGCCTGCGGTGCTATTAGGTTCGCACCCGCAGCGAATGACGGCTTTCCGCCCCTCTCTGACATAACCGACAAAACTGACAGAACCCCTGTTTGACCCGCTCTTGGGGAGGTTTTGTCGGTTAAGTCAGTTTTGTCAGTAGCGCTTTAGCTCCGACCCAACACCGCCGGATTGACGAGGAACAACTTTGCTGGCCGTCCTCCATTTACGCCCGAACCTCCTTCGATATGCCGCAACACATCCGCCTCAATCAGTACGTCCAGTGCCGGTGCTAGCTCGGCGGCGGTGGTCAGCCCCTTGCGATCCAACCTTTGCACTTCCCGTGACGAGAAGCGCTCCCAGCCCTGCACACGAATAACCGCCAGCAACCGCCGCGCCGCTTGCTCGGGTTTGGACAGGCTTGCGTCCGCGTAGGCGCGCCGGGCCATCGGCAAGACGTAGCTCCCGATAAACCGCGTTGCGCGTCCGAATGTCTCAGCATCAATCTCCATCGGTTCGTCGCCACCAACTGCCACCCAATCGAGAAATGTCAGGATCAGCGACAGGCGCACGCTAAGACCGGGTAGCTTACCCATGAACGACAACAGCAACCCATCCGCATCGCGCTCCCACGTGCGTACGTTGAGGCGTAATGCATCCAATTGGCCCTTTGCACCCTCGGAGAACGGCACCCACCAAGGTCGCAACTCGTCCCGTTCATTGGTAGCCATCTTCAGACCATGAAGACGCGCAAGGGCCGCGTAGATAAAATCCTCATCAGGCAAGCCCTGAGGGCGGCGGATCGGGGCGGGATCAGGCCAGAACGGCAGGAACCGCGCAAGCAACCCGTCATCGTCTGATTTGAAGAGCAACGTGCGCAGCCGGTCAGGCTGGATGCCGCCCAAAACCCCAATCGTAAGGTGCTCTACACTGACAGGCGGTCGCCCCATGCGCTCGACCGTGTAGCTGCGCCCGCCATACGCCTCCAACCAGAACGGACGGTCCGACCCGCCCCCTGCATAGCGGGTCATGCCTTGCAGCCATCCGGCCAATTCATCACGTGTCAGCAGCGTGCCGCGTGATTGCTCTGCTGCGATCACGGCAAGGCGTTCGACGGTTGCATCAGCGCACGCAAGGCGGGGTAGGAACGGCTCAGGCCCGGGGTTTGTCTCCGTTGGGCGTTGCGGCGCGTCTTCACCTTCCTTAAGTGCGCGTTTCACAGCCTCTTTCCACGTGCTTTCCGCGATCTTTGCTAGCTCGGCGGCCTCTGTCCAAACAGCGTGTTCGACCTCTACCTCTCGCCGTTTCTCGCGCTCTACTTTACGCAATGGTGTCAGCACTGCATCAAGACCGGGGGATTTGTTGCTGGATGGATTGCCGATTGCCATTGTCCACAGAATGGGCGGTTCGGCCCAGCCAGCCCACGGCATCGCCCAACGGGTGTTACCGATAGCGGCACCGACGACGGGAAGCAAAGCCGCCACCACGTAATCAGGCGGTGCTGACTTAGCTTCGGCAGCGCTGACAATCCATGCAGCCCAACGCGGTCCAAAGACCTCAGTGAGCGGCAACGCTGGCGCGGGCGGCACCTCGTCACGCATGAAGCGTGGGGCAGGGTCAGGCCAGTCAGGCGCGAAGGGGATGGGGCTTGTGTGATACGTCATGCCGCCACCGCCTTTCCGGTCAGCACGTCATTCCAGTCAAAGCCATCGGGGGCAAGCAGAAGTGAGACCTCCCATCCAAGCGCTTGCGCACGTGTTGCCAAAGCATCTGCGGCCTTGCGCCCAACCGGGTCGCCGTCAGACGCGACAACCAATTTTCCCGTGGCTTTTGGAAGGTTCAACCGTTCCATCCCGCCTGCACTGAGTGCAGACCAAACCATCGCCGTTTTCACGTGCAAACCGCTTAAAAGTGAGAGGCCGGTCTCGATCCCTTCGGTCACAACAAGCGGCCCTTTCACGTGGTTTAGTGCGACCGCACCACCAGAAACTGGACCAAGCATTGCCTTATTAGGTATAAGGTCCGCTTTCCCCGTGTGTTCTTTACTTAGATACGTCCGGTGCACCGCGAAGCTCTTCGTCTCTCCTACGTTACATACGTAAGAGATCAGGGCTGGCGACCGCTTGGCGCTCTGATGCCAGCAATCTCCTAGGTAACGTAACGTAGAGGGCAGGGGGCAGGTGATCCCGCGCGCCCTTAGGTAAAGCTCCCCGGGCGTGCCTTTGATTGGCACCGCTTCATCCCAGATCCTGCGGGCTTGCCGCATCCGTTTTTCTAGAACGGCACGTTCGGCGGCAAGGCGCTCTGCATCGACGACACGTGCAACGGGTCGGAATGTTTCGGTCCTTGCGATCAAACCGCACTCTCTGAGTGCGGCTTGTACTTCTGCAAAGGTACAACCGGCATGGCAATGCAACAAAAGCCGCCCGTCCGTGCCATCGGCAAGGCTCAAGCTTGGGCTGCGATCATCATGGGCAGGGCAGCAGGCGATCCCGCGCCCGCCTGACCAGCTTCCGCGCAGGGCGACTGTCAAAGTATAGGCATCCGTCATTGCTGGCCTCCTGACTTGAAGCGTTCGGCTAGGGTGAGGAGTTCCTGCGCATCGCGGCCCGTATGCGAGCGGTGGATACGGATGAGCGCCGAACGGGTAGTCACGAAGGCAACCGTGTCCCAAGCGGTCCCCACGCCCGCAAATCCGGGTCTGCGGCGTTGCAACAGCCATTGCAGATCATCGCGGCAGATAGCCACGCGGTAGTCGCCTAAGTCTATCAACACACCTCGGTAGCCATCGGCGCTTTCGCGGTGATCATTTCTTGGCTTTGCCTGATCAGCAGAGATGCCTTCTCCGTTGCCAGCTTTTCGGCTGACTTTTTGTCGTTCATCAATGTTCATGGGGCTACCTCAGCTGGGTGAAGAGTTTGGTGCGCGTGGGCCGGTCAATGGCCTGCGTGGATTGAGTCGGGTTTTTAATTGTCATTGGCCGCAATTTCTTGAAGGCGGGCAACCTCAAAACTCTCGACGTCTGCCAAGCGGTAGCGGACCAAACGACCGACTTTCACGTAGGTCAGCGGATACCGCTTGGTGCAACGCCACGTGGCAAGCGTCGTGATTGAGACGCCTAGGCGGTCTGCCACGTTCTGCGGGGTGAGAAGTTGATCAGCATTTTTGTTGTTCATGACAGTCTCCATCTATCTGCATCGATAGAGACATCATCGCGTCAATCGCTGTCTTTCTCTACTTGCGACTGTAACAAGATTTCTTCCAAACCTGACGATTTGAATGTTTCATAGAATTCTTCTTTGGTGATTATCGCCGTTTCTCGTCCCGGTTCTGGAGTAACCAAAGATGCATCTCCAAACTGAGTGAAGGCATCTTCGGGCATGTTCATATAGCGCCTCAGCGCTTCAGGAGATGAACGAGCCTCATTCGAGGAAGCGAGTGCTGCAAAGCAGCGCATCAGTATTATCGCACCTTCCAACTCGCTTTCACCAATTGACGCCGAAGCTACGCCGAGCACTTGGACTATCAGCCGCTCTGAAATTTCGGGATCAAGTGTTTGTGCAACCTTGGTCAGAGCGGCGATTGCCTGAGATGAATAGCTAGCAGTTTCAGAATCATAGTGACCGGATCGAGGGGCTTCGTGGCGTGCCTCGACCCAATACATGAGCATGATTATCATCCAACTACGCATTGCGTGCGAACGCCCGATGTCAGGTTTCTTGATCTTTGTCTCGTCAATCGCATCGATGCATTGCGCCAATACCATCAGCGCTCGAGACATCCCTTCATATCGAAACCCTTTTCCTTTTTCAGATAACGGAAAGATGGCATCCAAGATTGTATAGGAGTCTGTCGCGTGATCCTCGTCAGTCGGGTATCGAGCCCTGACTGCAGGCGTCAGTTCAGCAAGAGCATGAACAACGGTTGGGTCTTTTAGCAATCCGTAGAGGTTCTCAGCGAGTTCTCGGCTAGCCCTTTTTGTTTTGGCAAGATTCTTGATAGTTTCGCCACGACGCGCGCGCTTCGATTGAGCCGCCATTTGCATTAAGTAAAATGAACCAGCGGAGCCCAAAAAATCAATGCCTAGCGTGACCATCTCAGAATCTTCAATACCTGCCAGTACAAAGAACTCTTCGAAGTCAGTTTCGGTATAGCGCGACAATGCTTCGCGGTAGTGCTCCATGAACTCCACGTCAGCCATTTTATTCTTCCTTCGCTGCGACTGGGTCAACATAACCAAACATCGCATCTGTTGCCTTGTTCACGCTCTCGCGCACTGGATCAAGATTGAGCCGCGCATAGATGGCGGTTGATTGCTGGCTGCGATGGCCAAGCGACTTGCCAATGATGTATCCATTGGCACCGGTTGCAGCCTGATAGCTGCCAAGTGTCCGGCGCAGATCGTGAATGCGTAGGTCTTCAATCCCTGCTTCAGTGAGAATGCGCGTCCATGCTTTCTTAGGATCAGCAAGGTGACCGGACGCGCCGCTTCCCTTAAACACCCACGGGCTTTCTGACGCCAACTTGCGCGCGGTCAAAATCTCCATCGCTTGCGCGGGCAGGTGGATCGTCTGCGCATCGCCATTCTTGGTCTGCGCAATGCGCCACGTTGCAGCTGCGAAGTTGATATCGCGCCAACGCATTGCCAGCGTGTTCGACTTACGCGCGCCGGTCAAAAGCGAGATCATAAAGAAATCCCGCGCGGTCTCATTGGGTTCATTGGCCAGTGCCGCAAAGAAGCGGGGCAGCTCGTCTGGCTGCAAAAACCGGTCGCGGCTTTGCTCTTTGAACTTCTTGATCCCCAACGCAGGGTTCTGCCCCTGCCATCCCCATTCAATCGCCTTATTAAAAATCGACCGGATACGTTCAAGCAAACGGTTCGCCTGATAAATCCCGTTCTCTTTGCCAATCTTGGCGTGAAGACGTTCAATCTCGGCACGGTCAAGGCTGGATATCTTGCGCTTGAACCAACGCGACAGAAACTTGTTCACTTCGCGTTCGTCATAGTGCCATGACCGCTTATGCACCTTGGAATACTTTTCCAGATACTCAGTGAACAGTGCGCTAAAGGTCATTTCATCACGGATTGCGCGTTTTTCTTTCTGCGGGTTCGCACCGGTCGCAATCTCTCCCTTGGCCGTTGTCGCCTTCTTGCGCGCTTGTTCAACTGTCATATCGGGAAAGCGGCCCAGCATCAGGCGCTCTGGCCGTCCTTCAATGCGCTTGTAGAGGTAGAAGGTCTTGGTGCCGGTGCCGGTCACCGCAAGCACCAACCCCTTTTCGCGGTCGTCGTAGTAATAATCCTTTTTGCCCTTCGGAGCGGCAGGAGCCTTTAGCAAAGCGGCCTTTGTGAAGTTCAAATGATGGCTGGCCAAGGTACTCTCCTAATATGGTGCTACGCTGGTGCTACACTAGAGAGCAAATATGGACAATCTTAAGATGTGGAGAGCAAAGTCACATGCAAACTAATATATTGATAAATATATAAAGAAGTATGATCAGCAAATATCACCTATGACTAGCCTATGAGGCTCATAACCTGAAGGTCGTAGGTTCAAATCCTACTCCCGCAACCAACTCAAATTGCGATTGACCCGCCCTTGTGGTGGGTTTTTTGCGTTCTAGGGAAATGCCAAGGATTCCAGCAAGATCGCCCCTCACATCGATGAGCATTTCATCGTCGGTCGGCGTCAAAATTATCTCATCGACTAGTGAGCGCAAAATCTCCGTGGCCTCCAGTCGTTTGGCCTCGATTTCGTCCTGCAGGGAGGAATGCAGTTTCTCGACCTGCAGGCGGTAGAATCCCGCCATTTCGGGATGTAGAAGCGGTGGCGGCTCATCGGCGTTGGCGAGCAAATTTTCGAGTTCCAGCTTCCTGCTTTCCAGCTGCTTGCTCTTTTCCTTCACCATTTCCACCGGCAGAGCATCGTTGAGAAAGAGTTGAAGTATCTTGTCTAACTCTCGATCAATTTTTGCCAGCTCAGTTCGCCCAGCCTCGATCATTGATCGCTCTTCAATCCGGAGGCGGTTCATTTCGCCTGTAAACTCATCGCAGAATTCTTTGAACAAGGCCGGTTCCATTAGGTGATGACGTAAGGCACCCAAGACACGATCTTCCAGATGATCACGGCGTATGTTTTTGCGATTGTCGCACGTCCCCTTGTTCCGGGCTGTCGCACACCCGACAAGATCAGCCGAGATCATGGTGTAGCCACCACCGCAGCACGCGCATTTGGTTAGCCCAGAGAACAGATATTTGGGGCGGCGGCGGTCGCGGAAATGATTTTCCGATGTCAGTTCGCCACCACGCTTGTGCTTAAGTTGCGATTGCCGTTCTTTTACAGACGCCCACAGGTCATCATCGACAATACGAAGTTCCGGGACTTCATGGATGATCCACTCATCTTCGGGGTTCATCCGCGCTTGCCGACGGCCCGTATCTGGATCCTTAAGGAAACGTTGTCGGTTCCAGATGAGCCGCCCGATGTATATCTCGTTGTTCAAAATGCCGGTGCCACGCATGGCGTTGCCGTTGATGGTGCTGAACCCCCAATCGCCACCGCTGGGTGCTCTGATACCGTCCTTGTTCAATTCGGTCGCGATGCGCTTGGGTGATTTCCCAGAGACGTAGTCCGTCAGGATCCGGCGGATCACACCTGCTTCGTACTCGTTGATCGTTCGGTCACCCCTTATGGGCTCCCCTTCGGACGAGAACTTCTTCACGACGTCATATCCATAGGCGTTACCGCCTCCTGATTTTCCCATCTCAACGCGTCCACGAAGGCCCCGGCGCGTCTTGTCGGCCAAGTCCTTCAGGAAGAGGGCGTTCATCGTTCCCTTGAGCCCGACATGGAGGTGCGTGATTTCGCCTTCGGACAGCGTGACAATCTTTACGTCCGCATATGCCATTCGCTTGTGAAGGCCCGCGATATCTTCCTGATCGCGGGACAGTCGATCCATTGCCTCCGACAAGACCAAGCTGAAGCGTCCGCGAAGGGCATCTTCGATCAAGGCCTGGATACCTGGCCTCAGAAGAGATGCGCCGGACACGGCGTGGTCAGAGTATTCTTCAACGATAGTCCAGCCCTGCTTCTCAGCATGTAATCGGCACACCCTGAACTGGTCTGCGATCGACGCATCCCTTTGGTTGTCGCTTGAATACCTGGCGTAAAGGGCGATTTTCACAATTCGATCTCCTGAAGCATCAGGAGCGCGGCTGTCGACGTGCTCCCGACTGCTGGTCGTACCATTCTCGTGCAGCACGACGCGCTAGAAGGCGAACCAACTCGGCCAAGCGAGGGTCATGGCTTCCGGCGGAACTCGTAAGGCTCAAGAGACGACCGGGATCGTCTTTGCCTTTTCGATGTGCCTTCGGCTTGGTCATTATACCGCTGTCCGACTGAAATGGAAGATAACTCCATTGCCACAATCGCGGACACGAGCAGTTGGAGCAACTTTTCAGAGAGCGAAGTCTGGCGTGCCAATGAGAGCTTGCGGCGATGTTTTGTGACGCCGGCGTAAAAAAGCGCAACATCACGTAGTGCAAATACTTGCTCATTTCGGTGCCTCTTGGCGCCTGCCCAACTGCTTCTGAGCCGTTTGCTACCTGACTTAACCATCACAAACCAATTGCCCATATCTAGTCCGTTACTTGGGACGCGCCCCAGACAGCTGTTGGGCAGCCGATTCTTGCGTTTCGCGCCTCAGCTTTGCAAAGCCGCGATCCGTCGCCATAAAGCGTTCGACCATCGGTGCGATCAATTTCGCGGGGTCCTTGATGGATTGGCCGGTTTCTCGCTCCAGCACCTTTGCATATGCAATCAGGTCGCGATGGACGGGCGCTGGCAGTTCCATCGTCAGTTTGACAGGTTTGTCGTTCGACAAAGCGCCCAGTTTCAATTTGGTCATCAGTGGCCTCCTTGCGGTTCGAGGATGAGATCGCGGGTGACAATCACGCGCACCGGAAACCCCGGCCGGAGGGTCAGGGTTGGTGGAATATCGATCTGACGACGCACGATCTCGCGGCCCGCGTCGCCGATAGTGTCTTGCGCGCCGTCGCGGATGGCACTGGCAATGGGGTCATCATCATCAGTTCCCAGTTCGGCACCGATGTTGAGCAACGTAGAAAGAACCGCCGCCCTCAATACACCGCCCCAATGGTGATCGACGCCATCTTCGAGTCCTGCATAGCCCGCGCTATCTGCTCCTGGTTGTCGTTCCAGTACGATCGAATGGCCATCGGGCAAGATGATCCGGGTCCAGACAAGCAGGATGCGGCGTTGGCCGAAACCGACGCCATTATCATATTCGCCGATGAGGCGGGATCCTTGCGGCAGCAGGAGATAGCGCCCCGAAGGGCTGTCATAGACGTTCTGGGTCACTTGAGCCACGATCAGACCCGGCAAGTCAGAGCGAATGCCCGAGACGAGGGCAGCGGGAATGACGGACCCGGCCTGAAGGACGTAAGGCGAGGCGGGTGGCGTGACACGATCCGGTGCAATGATGCGACGGTCGACGGGGGCATTGAGGAAGGCGAGCTGGCGATCTTGATCTGTCTGTACTCCACCGCTTGGTTGTGAAGTCGGAAAGCTGCTCGGAGCTGTAGTACTTGGTGCAGAGAAGCCAGATGGTGCGGTCGGTGACTGCGTTGCAAAGAACACTTCGCTTGTGCGGGCGGCCTCTTGTTCGGCCAGACGGCGCTGCTCGGCTGGGTCGGGACCTGGCATGGGCGATGCTGGGACGGGTTGCCCTGCGTCTTGTGTGCGCAGGATCGGGCGTCCGAGGTCTCCGGGCAGGGCGGGTCCGAGTTGCGGGATGCCGCTGTAATCTGAAGGCAGGCGGCGCAATTCGTCGGCGGTGGGGCGGTTTTCCGTGGTGAAAAGCTCACCGGGGCGATCTCGGACCGGGCGATCCTGCAATGCGAAGATCAGTGCGCCACCGATGCCAATAGCCGTTATGACGGCGAGGCCGCCGAGGACCTTGCGGGAGAGGCGCACGACGCGGGGCGGATCGGGCCGTAGCCGGAACGGATCACTTGGGTTGGCCGAGGGCGACACTCTAGAGTCTGAGGCTGACGTGGTCATGGGCGCGGCCTCCCATCGGTGCGCACGATCCTGACCACCTGTTGATCGTCACTCCCAAGGCGCAATTCAGCGGCAGCAAAGAGCCGATCCACGATCAGGACGTTGCGGAAGACGCGGGTGTTTACCAATTCCGCGCTCCCATCGGCCCCGAGCACGAAGAGGGGCGGCATCTCGCCCTGCACGATCCCGCGCGGGAAGACGACATAGACGCGGCGACCGTCGTCGAACACGCTGTCCGGCCGCCAAGGTGGCGTGTTCTCTTCAACTTGCAGCCCATAGCGATAGTTACGATGGCTGGCCGGAGGGATCGTGGGTTGCTGGATCGCCGGTGGCCGCGGTTGGGCGCGCCCCGGCGGGTATGACCACGCGACGGAGGCCATGTAGGAGGTCTCGTTGGCGCGCAGTTCCAGCAGATACGTCCGCCGGTCCGTGTTGATGACAAGATTAGTGGAGATGTCGGGCCGGGTGGGTTTGACAAGGATATGCACGCGGACCGTGCGTCCGTTGCCGCTTTCGGTGTCACCGATGATCCAGCGCGTCGTGTCGCCAGCAGCAATCGGCCCCGCGCCCGTCAGTTGCTCGCCGGGTTCCAGCGCGATGTTGGTGATCTGACCTGGAGCGGCATAGATCTGGTAGAGTGCGCCTTCGCTGTAGGGGAAGACCTGGATCGCGTTGTAGTAGCCCTCGCGACGGGGTTCGACACGGGCGGCCGCATTGGCATTGATGACGCGGGCCTCTGCGGTGGCCGCATCCGCGTCGCCGCCGCGCGACGGGGTCCAAGGCGGTGGCGTGTGGATCGCTCGCAGCGGTTCTTCGACGACGGGTGGCGGTGGGGCGGGCAAGGATGGAACGTCACTGTCATAGTCGATTTCGGGCGGGGTGTAGGTTGCGCAGGCGCTCAGCAAAAGGCACGCGGTCAGTGTGATGGGGATAGTGCTGTGTATTCGTCTCATTGCTGAAGCTCCCGTGACCAGTTGATGGCGTGAACGTAGATGCCGAGGGGGTTCTGCCGGAGTCGTTCGGCGCTGCGCGGTGGCTGGACCGAAATGGTCAGGATCGCTGTCCAGCGCTCGGTCGCGGCGAGGCTGCCGTCCTGATAGCGCCGCTCTGTCCAGGCGATGCGGAAACTGTCGGGTGAGGCGCGAATGACGCTGGAGACATCGACTGAGATCTGGACCTCGCCGACCTGCGCGAAGGGATCGTTGGACCCGGCATAGTCATTGAGAGCCATGGCGCCGCGATCGGTGGTGAACTCATAAGCGCGCAGCCAATTCTGACGCACAACGATGGGGTCAGCTGGGATCGCGCGGACCCGTTCGATGAATTGCGCAAGGTGATAGGCGATCTGCGGATCGGTTACCTCGTAGTCGGCAGTGGCGGGGGTGATGCTGCGGGCCTCGCCCAGCCGATCGACCTCGACGACCCAAGGCACGACCGTGCCCTGCGTGGATTGCCAGACGAGGCTGAAGGCCAGTCCTGCTGACAAAAACAGGGACCCGAAGGCCATCAGCCGCCAGTTCTTGGCTTGCACGCGGGCGGAGCCGATGCGGTCGTCCCAGACCTGTGCTGCCTTTTGATAGGGCGTCTCGGGTTCGGGGGTTTTGCCATAAGTGAGCGAGGGGCGTTTGAACATCAGGGATCCCTTTCCGAAAGGCTGATAGAGGTGCCGCCGCCGGGGCTGTCGCCGGAGCGCAGGGCATGGGTGGCGGCGGTCGCGCCGTGGTGGAGCGATTGCGCGCGTCCCATCCGGGTGGCCCAAGCGGGCGGGCTGGACGAAGGTGCAGGGGCATTGGGACTTTCGCCACCGGTGATGGCACCGCCGCTGGCCGCAACCGCCGCCCTTGCCCCGCCATGGGCGCTGTCGCTCAGGGCTGACGCGGCCCGGCGCAAGGGGCTGGCGGCGACACCGGCTCCAGCCCGCGCGATACCACCGACTCCAGACGCAACGCCTGCAGCTCCGGTTCGACCCGCCGACCCAAGACTATAAGCGGCCGAGGCCCCGCCTACGGTCGCAGCTCCGCCGCGGGTTCCTGCAACAACACCGCGCCCGGCAGCACCAGCCGCCATGCCTGTCCCGGCCATACCAACGGCGGTGACGCCGCCTGCGACAAGCCCGGTGCCAACGGCGGCTCCCATGCTCAATTGAGGTCCACCGGAGATCAGCCCGTTGGCGATGCCGGGGCCAAAGATGCCGAGGCCGAGCAACGACAAAGCGGCCAGAACGATCGCCATGGCCTCTTCGATATTGGGTTGGTCGCCCCCGAACCCGGCGGTGAACTCGCCGAAGAGGCTCGATCCGATCCCGATGATGACGGCGAGCACCAGCACCTTGACGCCGGAGGAGACGACATTGCCAAGGACCCGTTCGGCCAGAAACGCGGTTTTGCCGAAAAGACCGAAGGGGATCAGCACGAAGCCCGCGAGTGTGGTCAGTTTGAATTCGATCAGGGTGATGAAAAGCTGGACCGAGAGAATGAAGAATGCGAGAAGCACCATCGCCCAGGCAAACATCAGCACGATGATCTGAATGAAGTTCTCGAAGAAGCTGACATAGCCCATCAGGTCGGAGATCGAAGCGAGGATCGGGCGCCCGGCATCAAGCCCAACCTGGGCGACGCGCCCGGGGCGCATAAGATCGGTGGCGCTGAACCCGGTGCCACTTGCCTGCAGGCCGAGTCCGGCGAAGCTCTCAAAAACGATGCGGGCCAGCGCGTTCCAGTTTGAGATGATATAGGCGAAGGCACCCACAAAGAGGGTCTTCTTGATAAGCCGCGCGAGGATGTCGTCATCGGCACCCCATGCCCAGAAGAGCGCGGCGAGCGTGACGTCGATGACGATCAGCGTTGTGGCAAGGAAGGCGACCTCGCCACCCAGCAGACCAAACCCGCTGTCGATGTAGCTGGTGAAGACCTCAAGGAAGCGGTCAATGACGCCTGTGCCACCCATTGGTTCACTCCTCTGGGTCTGACAGTGGGGATGGGTTCAGGAAACGGCGGCGGGTCTCGGTCCAGATGGCGGCGCAGTCTTCGTCGTCCAAAGCGGCATCCCCAAGCGACTGACATCGGCGCAACTCTGCGGCCAGTGGATTAGAGCTGCCCGTCATGTTGGGCAGAGGTCGGACGTCGATCCCGTCCTCACGGGCGATCTCCAGCAATGCGCCGAGGACCGCCATGAAGGCGATAACGCCAATGCCAAGCCGAAGGAGGAACGCGCCCTTCATTTCCTACGTCAGTTCTGGAACATTTGGGCATTGCCCGGCTGATAGCCTGTGCCGGGCTCCAGAAACCGCCGCCGCTGCTCACGTGCCTGCTCCTGTGCCGCCGCCATTTGCGCCGCTTCCAGGTTCTGGGCTCGGCCTTGTGCGGCCATCAGGGCCGTCAGGTCCGAAATCTGCTGCGATTGTAGGGCGAGGAGCTGATTGCCGGCTTGGGTCGCCTGCAACGCGCCAGTGGCACCCTGGCTTTCGCCGATCAGCGCTGACATCTGCGCGCGGTTGGTCTCCAGATTGCCAACCACCCCTGCCTGCACCCGCATCGCGTCCTGCAATCCTCCAACGGTGGTCTGCCAACGCTCACGGGCACCGTCGACGAGAGCTTGATCTGTGGCCGTCAGCGAGGCCGGACCGTAATCGGTCTGAAAGGCTTGATCGATTGCCTGGATGTCATAGGCGATGCGCTGTGCTTCGCCCAGAAGCTGCTGCGTGCGCTGTACCGATTGCTGCAGGTCCTGCAGCGCCGAATAGGGCAGGCTAGTGAGGTTGCGCGCCTGATTGATCAGCATTTGCGCTTCGTTCTGCAACGAGGTGATCTGATTGTTGATCTGTTCAAGTGCGCGGGCGGCGGAGAGGATGTTTTCGGCATGGTTCTGCGGGTCGTAGACGATGCGCCCGAAGCCGCCGAAAAACGCATGGGCAGGGGTGGCGGTGAGTGTCGCCGTTGCGGGGACGGCGAGCAGCAACGCTGTTGCGAGGCGGAGGGTGAGGTGTTTGGTGGTCATGGGGAAGTCTCCTTATGGGTTAGGGGTGTGGGACCCGCCGATGGGTTATTGGGGTTTGTTTCTTCGGTTACCGAAGCTGGTGGCACGGGTGCCAGATTGGTCAGGCTGGGAAGTAGATCGACAGCCCAATCGACACCGCGTTCGCGTAGCCAGGCCGACACGAAACCGTCATGCCCGTGCTCAGAGAGGATCCGGGAGATCGCGGCCTGATCGGATTTTGACGAGGTCGCGGTGAATGCGAGGGCAATCTCGCCCAGACCGAGGTCGAAGAGCCGGTTGCCGTGCCGGGATTGGCAGTAGTAGTCGCGTTTCGGGGTGGCCCGGGCGAGGATGTCGATCTGGCGATCGTTCAAACCAAAGCGGCGATAGATTTCGGCGATCTGCGGCTCGAGGGCGCGTTCGTTCGGCAGGAACAGCCGGGTCGGGCAACTCTCGATGATCGATGGCGCGATGCTAGAGCCGTCGATATCCGCAAGCGACTGGGTGGCGAAGACGACGCTGGCATTCTTTTTGCGGAGGGTCTTCAACCATTCGCGCAACTGCCCGGCGAAGCCTGTGTCATCCAGCGCCAGCCAACCTTCGTCGATGATCAACAGCGTTGGCGATCCGTCCAGCCGGGCTTCGATCCGGTGGAACAGATAGGCCAGCACGGCAGGGGCCGCGCCGGTGCCGATCAGTCCTTCCGTCTCGAAGGCTTGGACGTTGGCTGTGCCAAGATGTTCTGTTTCGGCATCCAGCAGATGGCCGAAAGGTCCGCCGATGCAATAGGGCTGCAAGGCGCGCTTCAAGTCGTGGGATTGCAGCAATACCGAGAGTCCTGTCAGAGTGTGCTCGCAAATCGGCGCTGAAGCCAGAGACGACAGGGCGGACCAGAGGTGGTCCTTCACATCCGGGGTGACCGTCACGCCCTCGCGCGCAAGGATGCTGGCGATCCAGTCGGTAGCCCAGGTGCGGGTCGCGGCCTCATGAATGTTGGCTAGGGGCTGCAGCGCGACCGGCTCCGTCGCATCGTCGGACAAAGCGCCGCCGAGATCGTGCCAGTCACCACCCATGGCGAGGGCTGCGGCCCGGATCGAGCCGCCGAAATCGAAGGTAAAGACCTGTGCCCCCGCATATCGGCGGAACTGCAAGGCCATCAGGGCCAGCAGCACAGACTTGCCCGCGCCTGTTGGCCCGACGACCAATGTATGGCCGACATCGCCGACATGCAGGGACAGACGGAACGGGGTTGATCCTTCGGTCTGACCGAAGAGCAATGGCGGGGCTCCGAAATGATCATCCTCCTCAGGACCCGCCCAGACCGCCGAGAGCGGGATCATATGAGCGAGGTTGAGTGTCGAGACCAGTGGCTGGCGGACATTGGCGTAGACATGGCCGGGGAGAGATCCGAGCCATGCTTCGACCGCATTTGTGGTCTCGGCGATGCAGGTGTAATCTCGGCTCTGTATGGCTTTCTCGGTAAGGCGAAGCTTCTCGTCGGCTGTGCGCGGGTCTGCGTCCCAGACTGTGATGGTCGCGGTGACATAGGCTTCGCCAATCAGATCGGCTCCAAGCTCCTGCAAGGCCGCGTCGGCATCCATCGCCTTGTTGTGCGCATCGGTATCTAGAAGCACCGACGTCTCGTTTGTCATGATCTCCTTGAGAATGGCTGCGATGGATTTGCGCTTGGCAAACCATTGCCGCCGGATCTTCGCGAGGAGTCGCGTGGCGTCGGTTTTGTCGAGCATGACTGCACGCGTCGACCAGCGATAGGGAAAGGCAAGCCGGTTGAGATCGTCGAGAATGCCGGGTGTCGTCGCACTCGGAAAACCCGTGATCGTGAGAATACGTAGATGCGCGTTCCCCAGCATTGGCTCCAGCCCGGCGGTCAGCGGCTGATCGGCAAGCAACGCGTCGAGATGCATCGGCACCTCGGGCACACGGACACGCTGCACTTTGGTCGAGATGGTTGCATGCAGGTACGTCAGAGTATCGGCATCATCGAGCCAGATACACTCCGGCATGAACCCCTCAAGAAGTTGCAGCACGCGTTCGGTGCGGTCGACAAAACCCGCCAGCGTCTCGCGGGCATTGGCCCCGTTCTCGCGGTCGCGTCCTTCGTACAAAAACCGTTCCGCGCGTGCTGCCTCTTCGGCCGGCGGCAGATACAGCAACGTCAGGAAATACCGCGACTCGAAATGCGCGCCTTCCTCTTCGAACTGCGCCTTGCGCTCGGCGTCGACCAAAGCCGATGCCGCATCGGGGAATTGGCTGTCGGGATAGGAGAGGGCGGGCACGCGCTGCGCCTCGACGAAGACTGCCCAGCCCGAACCGAGCCGCCGCAGTGCGTTGTTGATCCGGCTGGCGACCGCGACCAGCTCGGCTGGCACCGCGCTGTCGAGATCGGGGCCGCGAAAGCGCGCCGTGCGCTGGAAGGAGCCATCCTTGTTCAGGATCACGCCTTGATCGGCGAGAACCGCCCAGGGCAGGAAATCGGCCAGATGGGAAGATTTGCGGCGATATTCGGCGAGGTTCATCATGCCTCACACTCCGAGATGACCGGGAATGCGCAGATGGCGGCGCACCACATCGACAAAGAGGGGATCGCGTTTCGCCGCCCAGACGGCGGCTAGATGACCGGCGATCCAGATCAGCAGCCCGACCAGCCAGAGTTGCAGCCCAAGCCCGATGGCGGCGGCAAGCGTGCCATTGAGGATCGCGATGGAGCGCGGCGCGCCAGCCAGCAGGATCGGTTCGATCAACGCCCGGTGGACGGGGATGACGAAACCAGGGATGGCGTCAGGATCGAGCATCAGATCACCGCCCCGCCGCCAAAGGAGAAGAACGACAGGAAGAAGCTCGATGCCGCAAAGGCAATCGAGATGCCGAAGACGATCTGGATCAGCCGCCGCGCGCCGCCTGAGCTGTCGCCGAAGGCGAGGGTCAGGCCGGTAATGATAATGATCATCACCGCGATGATCTTGGCGACCGGGCCTTCGATGGATTCGAGTATCGCCTGTAGCGGTGCCTCCCAAGGCATCGACGAGCCTGCGGCTCGTGCAGGGGTAGCCAAGCTCAGTGAGACGTAAGCGGAAATGCAAAGGGCATCGAGCGCCCTTCGGATGGGTCTTCCAAGGACGAACATTAAGGGGATCCTTTGCTGGTGTCGGTTGTGGGGGAGAGACGATAATCGCCGGCCGGGTCGAGACCTTCGACATGCGCCAGTTCACTGAGACGGCGGGCGGACCCGCGTCCCGACAAGACGGCGACAAGGTCGATGGTTTCGGCAATCAGCGCACGTGGGACGGTGACCACGGCTTCCTGGATGAGCTGCTCCATCCGGCGCAGGGCACCAAGAGCGGTTCCGGCATGGATTGTGCCGATGCCGCCGGGATGGCCGGTGCCCCACGCCTTGAGGAGATCGAGCGCCTCTGGGCCACGGACCTCGCCGATAGGAATGCGGTCAGGTCGCAGACGCAGGGACGAACGGACGAGATCGGAGAGCGAAGCCACATTGTCCTTGGTACGCAGCGCCACGAGGTTTGGCGAAGCACACTGCAACTCGCGTGTGTCCTCGATAAGAACGACGCGATCCTCTGTTTTTGCAACTTCGGCGAGGAGTGCATTGGTGAGCGTCGTCTTGCCGGTGGAGGTGCCGCCTGCGACAAGAATGTTGCGACGGTCGGCGACTGCGACGCGCAGGGTTTCTGCCTGTGCTTCGGTCATTATGCCGGCGGTCACGTAATCTCCAAGCGTGAAGACAGCCACGGCCGGCTTGCGAATTGCGAAGGTGGGTGCAGCAACGACTGGCGGGAGCAGGCCCTCGAAGCGTTCTCCGGTTTCGGGTAGCTCGGCGGATACGCGTGGCGCACCCGTATGAACTTCGACGCCGACATGATGGGCGACCAAGCGAATGATGCGCTCGCCATCCGCATGGGAAATACAGTGATCGGTCGGGCAAAGCCCTTCGGACAGACGATCGATCCAGAGCTGTCCATCAGGATTGAGCATGACCTCGACGACTTGAGCATCATCAAGATATCCTGCGATAGAAGGTCCAAGCGCAGTGCGCAGCATGCGGCTGCCGCGTGAAACTGCCTCTGAGTGTTGATGTGCCACGGTCATGAGCGTCCCTTTTCTGCGGGACGACACATGACGGCCCGGGTTGTGGGGACGATCAAGAAGACTGGAAAGGGATGTTTCGCAACAGCTTCAAGGGTGTAGAAGTGCCTTGGCGTGGAAAGACAGGGAAACGGCGGTGTGGTGTTCGGAATAACGCATGATCGTATCCTCCTGAAAAGGAACCTCCAACTTGGCTCCATTTCGTTTTCAGGAGGATATGATCATACGGCGCTTCTTCGCGCTGAGGCTCTTCCGACTGGAAGTCGGAGTGTTTGCTCCAAAGCGCGGATACTAAATCGCCACCTCGATTAGCCGAGGCCCCTTTGTGCCAAAGGCTGACATAAGCGCGGATTTCAACTGATCGCACGAACTTACTCGTGTCGAGGCAACGCCCAGTGAGTGGGCTAACTCGGTCCATCTAATTTCTGGGTTATTTAGCTGAAGCAAAGAAACGGCTTGATCATCTAGATTAGTATCCGAAGTCCGCACCAGTTCACTGACCAAGATCTTGTACGCCTGGTTCGCGAAGACTAGCACCGTAATATCAAGCTCTTCGCGCGCGATCGTCCAAAGACCCTGAGGGCTATACATGGTGCTCCCGTCTCCGCAGAGCGTAATGACCCGCCGATCCGGGGCGCCGATCGCCGCGCCGATGGAGACCGGCAATGCAAAGCCGATGGATCCTCCCAGATTGTCGAGCCATGTGTGGCGGGGGGCGGCAGCTGATGCCGCGAAGAGATCACTGGCTGAGGTGATGGCCTCGTTCACAATGATCGCATCCTGAGGCAGGGCGGCGGCAATTGCGGCGCTGACCGGGTCTGGTGATTTCGGTGCCCCATAAGTGTAGCGAGCAGCTGGTGGGTGACATGGCCGTGCTGGGTCTGACGCCAACGCACGCCTTGCTGCGCTTAACGCCGGACGTTCATCCGCCCCTTCCGGGTGGAGATCAATAACCCGGGTGCTGGGCGCGGCAAGTCGGCTGGGAGAGTTGCAATAGTTAAAGAATGCAATCGGCTCCGTCGCGCCACACAGCACGATCGTGTCATAGGCTACCAAGGCCCGGACCGCTTCATCGACTGGGTAAGGAATTCGGGCCCATGAAGGCAGATCGCCCCCGCGCTCACATCGCGCGCTCGCCCATTCGATCATCACACTGCAGCCGGTGGCGGACGCGATGGCTGCCGCATCCCGTTGAGCGCCCACATCCAACGCCAAGCCGCCCAGCAGAAGCAGCGTTCGAGGCCCCTGCTTGAGCGCAGTCATGGCGGCTGGATCGAGGGCACCGTGCGTGTCGGCATCCTGCGCCTCTGGTGGTGTGGCCAACTCAGCACCATCGCACCACCCGACATCATTGGCCATCACGAGCGTGGCGACCTTGCCGCGCTTTGCTGCATCCGCTGCGGCTTTTGCATCAATTCCAACTCGCGCGGTCGACAAGGGATAACGCACAACATCCGATACCGATGTGGCAAGCGCAAGAATGTCAGATTTCAGGGGACTTTCGAGTTCAAGGTGCGCCTCTGACAACTGGCCTACAATATTGACGACACCTGATCGCGCCTTCGCCGCATTGTGAAGAGCCGACCAAGCGTTGGCCAGACCGGGTCCAACATGCAGCATCGTTGCGGCGGGGCGACCGGTCATCCGGAAATAGCCATCTGCCGCGCCTGCGGCGATACCCTCAAAGAGAACTGGGACGGCGCGGATTTGCTCCGACGATCCGATCTCGGCGAGAAGCCCCACCTCGCTGGTGCCGGGATTGGTGAATAGAAGATCGACGCCGTGGTTGATGAGAGTGCCGACAAGGCATTCCGATCCGTTCATTGGGTTTCCTTTCGTATAGAGTTTTCCATGATAGAAGGCGCGACCGGGAGCACTAGAAAGGCTCCCAGCCAAACCTTGTCACGCATTCGACAGGCCGAGCAGTTCGCCAACCTCGATCACGACTTCTTCCTGGCCAAGCCCTTGGCCGGTCGTGTCCAGGATCACGGCACCGAAGCGTTGTTTCGCCTCCGCGACCAGAATCTCTTCCATTTGGAGGAACAGTTCTGGTGTCGCGATGACCGCGAGATCGTCAGGCGCAATCTCTTCAGGGGCCTCTCGGCGGCGTTTTTCAAGCCGCTTGAGCCGTTCTTCGAGCGAGGCTGTGAGCACCACAGCAGCATCGAAGCGTGGGTATTGCGGATCATCGAGAATGCGCGCAAAGCCGTCGGCAAGAGCTTCCTCCCCGCGTGCCTTGTAGTGCGCATAGCTGCGCAGGGCGATGGTGCTCTCTTGGATCCGGCACTGCCGGGGCGGCTGGAAAAGCCGCACATCGAGGGCGGCGGCGGCAAGGTAAGCATGGCCTAGATAGGCCCCGTCCAACCCGTCCGCCTTGCGAAGATCGTCCGCCGCATCGTAGAGCGCGTTCTTGCCTGAGAGCGCATTCCGGCTGAGCTCGGGGCGCGGAGAGATCCGCGCCACCAGTTTGTTACAGGCCGAGGTTTTCCCTGCGAGGTCGAGCCCCTCGACAAGAAAGAGCTTTGCATTCGTTGTCATGTTAGCCTCCATCACTCGGTCCAATCAACACGCACCGCGGCCGCGCCCATCCGGTCCGCGCCGCAACGGACGTGGCTCTCATAGGCAGCTGCCATCAGCCCGACGCCCAGCCGGTGCGCGGCCAGATCCGAAGTCAGCAGCCCGGCGGGCAGCTGGCCACCGGCGCAGGCGACGAACTCCGTCAACGAAGCCATCTTCGCGCGCTCCGAGAGCAGGTGGTGCCCCTTCTCGCCAGCCAGATTTGCGGCGGTGAAGCGCGACAGCCGGGTGGCGTTTGGGATCAACTCGTCGTTCATTACGCGGACGAGCTCGAGATGATTGGGGTCACCAACGCGGTTACCCTTGGCACCCGACCGGTCATGCCGGTCCTCGGCTTGCAGGGTCTCCATGCGCATCGATTGCATCGCGCCCTGGTCGAAATGCCAGAGCTCGCGCTTCAGGCGACCTGACCCCTTATACCAGTTGTCTGGAGTCGCCAGGGAAGACCTGGCCGAGACCGTGTCGTGCTGCAGATGAACGCTAGCCGTGGTCAGAACCGTGCCATCACGGATCGCCTCGATCGAGACATGGGCGTCAACCTCCCCCATACGGCGGCCCAACTCGACGAGCTCCTCGTCCGTGTAGCTGTCGAGAGTGGGGCAACCTTCACCAAAGAGCTTGCGCCACCGTTTCTGTGGCATTGCGGTAACCAGAGCGTCAGGCTGGCGGAAACTTGACCGGACGACAAGGTAGTCAGGCCGCTCGTCGGCCCGCGTTCCAGCCTTCATCGCGCGAACCAGAACGTCGAGCAGATGGTAACCTGAATGACTGAGTTTGCCGTTGCCGGCGAGGTAGCCGTGGTAGCCGACATCGACAAGTTCGGCGCCGACGCGCATCTGACCGTCCGCATGGGCGGCGGTGATGTTGGTCACCGGCTGCCCGGTGGCCTCCAGCACCTCGCCCAAGGAGTCGAACACCTTCGCCACCACCGGCATGAAGGGCCGCTGGGCGTTCAACATCGCGCAGATCGGTTTCTTGCGGTTGGCCTCGGTGTAGGCTTCGACCAGTTCCTCGAAGTCGGACAGGATCCCGCGCGCCGCCGAAAGGGAGTTGACCGCATCTGGCCGGGTTGTGACGGGCTTATCAAGGAACACATGCAGCCCGTTCCTCAGCGCCCAGAGCGCGTAGCCCAGGTGCGCCTCTGGCGGAACGCTGATCGAGACGGCGTTGATGCCGTACTTACGGACCACCCGGTTCAGCATGGCTTCCGTCCGTGCGTCGAGGTGGTAGGGCGAGATCGGTTCGAGGTAGACAAGCTTATCGGGGCGCCCATCCTTGATTTCCGACAAGCGCTTCTCGACGGAACGACGAGCCGACGCCAGTTCCACCCCGACCGGGCAGGTCATATCATAACCTTGAGCACGGAGCTCCTGCTGGTGGGGGCGAATGGTACGGACCCAGTGCGGCCCGAGACCGATCTGCGCCATGACGACCGGGCGCATCTGCGCGCGCGTCGTTGATTCGAGTTTGGGGACATGTTTCATTGTTCGTTCTCCATATACCCATCCGGCGGGAGTGCCTGATGGCGTGAAGAACAGGTCGCATTTTCGAGCGTATCCACATGAATACAGTAGACAAATGGCTCCCGACAGAGTGCAACACCCGACCGTACACTTACCCGACAGTTTCCCTACACTTGGATCTCTCTGTTCATGTTTGGTTCGGGCCTCATGGCAGATTTTTCGAGCTTGCCGACGTCACCCGACAAATCCACGACAAAGAACATCTGCTACCCTAGTAAAGATCGACAAACCGCGCGCTGTTCAGCAAAGTCTCTACTAGAGAGGTTGCGAATATGACGATGACCGAAAATGACAGAGCAATAGTCGAGTGGCGCGAAAGTGCCCAGCGATTGATGTCTCTCTGGCGGGGCCCTGTTGGAGGGACCGTAGACACGTTACAAAGGGCTCTCAAAGCCGACGGCTATGTCCTCGACGGTGCATCATTAGCGCATAATATGAGGCCCAAGGGACGGAAGCCGCGGTATGGCTCTGACCTATTGCAGCGGGCGGCGAAGATTATCGCTGAAAAGTTGCGTCATCGCCGTTCTGATCTCGATTTGAAAGAGTTTGAAGAACAAATCTCACGGCATATTGAAACAGGATCCCCTTCGCCTCTTGATCAACAACCCTCGCCTGCATTGACGCAGTATTCGAGTGTGACGAGCAATGCGGGCTTATCTGCTTTCGACTTGTGGACACCGGGTTTGGCGGATCAAGCTATTTTGGATCGTTTCACGGCAGATTTTGGACCGGAAGGTGCGGAGAAGGTAAAAGACCTGTCAATCTCGGCAATTGATGCAATCGGCAGAGGTGATTTCCAAGACCAGAAATTGATTGCGGAGGAAGCCATCGAACTCGGACGCGCGGCTCCTCAAACACCAATGGAAGGAGAGGGCCTTTATCTATTGGCCGAAGCAACGCGGCTCCTTGCCGATCTTGAATCGGATCACGACACGGCACGTCAGCTTCGAAAAGAAGCCGAGCAGAAATATGGGCAAGCTGTTGACAAGCTGTGTGGCGATCCAAGGGCGGTGCGCGGTCTCGCCCGAACAGTGGAAGTCCTCGGAAATTTGCCGGACGCCCTAAAAGGGTTCAAGCATGCAGAACTAGCGATAGAAATGAATGATATCGCAGCGGCGTCGTCGAACCCCCATTCTATCATACATGAGCGAGTCCGATCGCTGCGGCACAAGATCACTTGCCTGGCAGCAATACACGCGGAAATGCCTAAGTCTACGCCATCCGCCCGAAGACGCGCAGATGAAATCCGAACGCTTCTTCAGCAGTCTGAGGCGCACCATCGCGACGCGCTCGGACGATTCCGGGATCATGACCAGTGGTGGCTGATAGAGTGGTTTATGGCTCAAGTCCTCCATGCAAAAGGATGGATAGCGATTTCAGAGTATGGTTTTGCGATTAAAAGGCTCGAATGGGCACTCAACCAAAGACTCGAGATGATGCAAGCAGACACTAACCCGTTGAGCTCTGTCGAACTTGGGAACCTCCATTGGTGGGCGAATACGGTGGCAGCCGCAGCACCCAACCTTGAATATGATCAAGGTCGTTCTTTCCAAGAACTCAAAGCTGCAATCGACAGAGGTGAGAGTCGCCTGACGATTAAGTCACTTGGGCAATCGTTCATCACAGCTGGCGCTGCGCCATGGACAAACTTATCCTGAAACAAACCTGGAAAGGAAAACTGAATGAAAATTTGCATGATGAGACATGGTGAGGCGCTGGACGATATTGAAGACTGCTACGGCGGTATTGCCGACTTTCCGCTTACCGATTTGGGGCGCAAACAGGCTGTTGAAACAGCTAGCAAGCTATCGGAGCATGCACCAACCGTCGTGTTCTCCAGTCCACTTAAGCGTGCGCATGAGACTGCTCAGATTATCACGCAAGAGCTTGGAATTGATCCTCCGTCAGTCATACCAGATCTTCAAGAACGGAACTCGTATGGGGTTTTGAGTGGAATAAACAAGGATAAAGCGAAACTTGTCTTCGCCAACGTACTGTCGGAGCTTAAGGAGAAACCTGGCTACTCAACTGAACCTATTCCCGGCTGCGAACTCTGGGAAGACTTCGTGCTCCGGGTTCGTCGTGGCTTCGAGACTGTGTTGAAAGATGCTCAGTCGAAGGGTCATACAACCATAGGAATCGTTACCCATGGCAAGTTTACTGCGGCGCTCTTCGAAGACGTCCTCGCCATTGATAAACCGTTTAACCTGAAACTGAGTGCTTTGAATGTGTTGGAGTACGAACCAGCCGCGGTGTCCCTATTAGACTGAGGGGAGATGAGCATCTCGTATTCTCGCCGCCATGACGAAATGGCAGAGTGGCCCAAGCTCCACAAACTCCACCTGTTGGAGTTGATGGAACCACGTTCTTTCCGCACTCTGGCATTCTTATCCATGGGAACAGACGAATGGGAAGCAGCAGGTGAGGTTCTGATCCGAACAATTCTGGATGCTGACCTCGGTCCGATAGTGGTTGTACGAAGTTGCGCGGCGCTTGAGGACGCTGTTGTCCACGAGCCGCCGGGCTTCTTCGACAGTGTTCTTGATGTCAAGACCAACTCCACAGAGCTTAGTTTGGCTATCGAAAAGGTCATTGCCTCCTATGCCCGACGGCCGAAAGATGTGGGCCCGCATCACAAAGTCATAGTTCAGAGACAACTTCTGACGCCAATGCTAAGTGGAGTATTCCGCGTTGGATCTGCGGAAGGCGGTTACGTCGAGGTCGACTATGATGATACTCTCGGTCGGACCGACGTCGTCACCGCTGGTATGAAATCAAAGCGAGCGTACCTTAGTCCGTACATCGAGTTTTTGCCGTTTCCATGGGATCGAATTCGCCGGTGTGCAGATGAGCTTCGGGAGCAATTCTTACCCCCCTTCTTCGTTGAATTCGCCCTTGATGCCACGGGAAACCCTACCGTTTTTCAGATTCGACCAGATCGCCGCTCGCAACAAATGTCTGATCGTGAGTTGCAGCCGAGCTATGAGCGACTGGAGGCTGCTACGGCAGTCGCAGAGACGTTTGGCCCGTTGTCAAACATGGCCGACTGGAACCCAGCCGAAATGCTGGGCCTGCGTCCCATGCCACTGGACGTTTCCCTATATGACGAACTCATAATGCGTGGTGCGTGGGCCGACGGACGGATGTCTGTCGGCTGGTGCGAACCTAACGATCGAAGCCTAATGGCCGTAGTCGCCGGTAGACCTTACGTCAAGCTGGCATCGAGTTTGCAATCTCTACTGCCTCAAGGTCTGGACGAGCGTTTGATTGCGCGCCTCGTTCGAGACCGGCTAGCCGTCTTGTCGGAGGACCGGCAACTCCACGACAAAGTCGAATTCAAGCTGATGTGGTCGGCTTCCGTATTCAATCGGGAAGAGGTCGGTCATGAGCTTTGCACCAGGGGGTTTTCACAAGCAGAGATTCAGCAGTTGTTTGCTGCCCTCCAGACTGTGACGCGGAACTCAATAGAAGCGGCTCCGCGCCTCCTTGAGACTGATCGTCTAGGTCTTTCTAATCTTGGTGCGCAACGAAATCTCCTTGCTCGCGAAATGGTCAACTTTCAACCAGCTGAAGCAGCACAAATCATCCGTGTGTCTATGGAAGTTTGCCGATCATATGGCACTATTCCATTTTCGCGGCAGGCTCGACTAGCGTTCACGTTTCGTTACATCATAAATCATTTGGTGGAGAGTGGCATCGTTCAGCCGGACGCATTGGCGCTTTGGCAGTCTCAACTTAATACTGTAGCCAGCCAGCTCAGCCGTGAGCTTGCCCGTGTCCATAGTGGCAAGCAAACCGAAGAATCCTTCTTGGAGCGCTACGGCCATCTGCGGCCCAACACCTATAACTTGGAAGCCCCTCGCTACGACGAACGCACGTTGCACGCGGCAGAACGTCCAGAAACTACTCCCGGTCGTCTACCAGTTCCCGATAAGAGTACTGGTCTAGAAGAAGTACTTACTGAATTGGGGACCAGTGTGTCGCAATCTCAGTTCTGGACTGCTGCGGCGGGTGCCTACAGGGGGCGTGAGGAAATTAAATTTGCTTTCACGGCGCTTCTTTCCGACATGCTACGTACGCTTTCCGAAATTGGAAAAGCGGCTGAATTGGAGCGACGTGACCTCCGGCGCCTACACATAAATGAACTGCTAACACTGATGGAACAAGCCAACTCTTGGCGTGACTTCCGACGTCTCGTGACCGCTTCGCAATTAGATGAGAAATCACGCTGGCAGCCGGTAAGACTACCTGACGTCATTTTTGGCTCTCAAGATATTCACTTCGTTTCTGATCCTGAAATAAGGGCAACATTCGTGGGTGACGCAATCACTCAGGGCGTGCCGTATCTGGTCCATGCGAACTCCTTGGTCGAGCATGGCTCACTTTCCGGGGCAATCGTCGCAATTGAGACGCCAGATCCTGGTTACGATTGGGTGTTTGCTCACCAAATTCGCGGTCTCATCTCAGCTTACGGTGGGGAGTTCTCTCACATGGGTTTACGTTGCGCTGAGTTCGGAATTCCGGCGGCACTCGGGTGCGGGCCGGACGCCTTCGCATCTGCAGTCAAAGCGAGCAAGCTCAAACTCGATCCCAAGGCTGGTGAACTCTGGGGTGACGGAACCCGAATACTAGCGTCATGAGTTCTTCAAAGTCTCCCTTGGTCGGAATCCCGACCCGTTCAATTACGCAGCCGGGAAGGCGCGAAGTGGTGCAGGGTGTGTTCAATGCTTACATCGACTCAATTCAGGCGTCGGGAGGTGTAGCTGTATTGCTGCCCCCGCGTGCAGTAGAAACCGTGCACCGATTGGATGCTCTTCTCCTTGTCGGAGGTGAGGATCTAGCGGACGAGGACTGGTGGTCATGCGGTGCGCCGCTACCACCCGTTGACGCTGAGCGTGACAAGGCTGAGGCGCTCTTGGTTGATCGTGCTCGGATCAATGGCGTTCCCACGCTTGGTCTCTGCCGTGGCGCTCAATTGGTGAATTGCGTTCTAGGAGGAACCGTTGGAAGCCTCGACCCCGTCGCTGTTGGTCGACACCGAGGGCCCAATACGTCTGATAGTGTCACCCATCATGTTCATATTGCACCAAACACTCGCTTAGCCTCAGTAATGAAGCAAAGTGGGGAATTCCCGGTGGTAAGCCGCCATGCAACAAAAATCTGTGACTTGGGAGAAGGCTTGTTGGCTTCCGCTTGGGCGTCGGACGGCAGCATTGAGGCGGTCGAGTCATCTGACTGGCCGTTTCTAGGTGTGCAGTGGCACGCAGAATGGTTCACTCAGGATGTCAGCAAAGACCTGTCTCCCTTTTTGTGGTTGATCGAGGAAGCAAGTCGGAGGAGTTAAAGATGACCCAGGCCATTCTGCTTGGCGCAGGCCAAGGCTCGCGGCTTGCCTCCCTGAGAGGCAATGACCCTAAGTGGATGTTAGAAGTGGCAGGGCAAAGCCTTGCACAGCACCTCGTCAACGCTTTACATGCCTGTGATGTAACCGATGTGCTTCTGGTTAGAGGCGCACTCGGCGGCGCTGTGCTTACGCCATCAGTTTCCTATCGTGAGGCACTCAATACCCGCAACATGCTAGAGACGCTCTACTCTGTTCGCGCGGATGTCCGAGAAGACGTAATCGTCGCATATTGCGATCTGATAGTGGAGCCGCGGCTAATTCAAGCTGCCTTAAATTCGTCAGAGCCTGCTGCAGTCGTTGTTGATCGGCAGTGGAGCAAACTCTTCAGCCTAAGAGCCGATGATCCTCTTAGCATCGCGGAGAGCTGCACGTTTTCTAGGCAAGGTCTCAGTGATATTGGCCAGCCATTGAAGCCGGGTCAAACACCGCAAGCTCAGTATATTGGACTCATGCGCTTCTCCAAATCGACTTTCGATCAGTTGATGAATCTCTATGAATTTCTGCAAGCAGAGAACAGCGGTCAACCTTGGCGCAATGTTGAAACCTTTGAGAGCGCCTTCCTTACTGATTTCCTCCAGGAGGCTATTGAAAGAGGGATAAAATTGACACCGGTCCTCGTAGAGGGAGGCTGGTTAGAATTTGATACACCAAGAGATTTGATGATCGCCCGCAACCTAATTCAGACCCCGAGGCTTGAGGTTATAGACTTCGATGCCCTGCCGAGTCGGCCTAGCGTAGTCTCTGCTGGCGGCGTCGCTATACGCCAGCAGGGAACATCAACAGATGTTCTTCTGGTCGGTTCAGGCATTGCAGGCGAGTGGCGCATTCCGAAAGGCATGCTTGAACGTGCCGAAACAGTTCAGGCTGCTGCATGTCGTGAAGTACAAGAGGAGACCGGTGAGGTGCCCCGAGTTTCCTAGACGCCTGCCTCGTTCATTTTCTGCTGTTTCATTTCATAGTCAACTGGCGACAGCATGCCGTTGTTGGTGTGCTTGCGTGTCGGGTTGTAGAACATCTCAATGTAG
>Ga0316204_10003698_pt1 | contig 29690 bp, 23 predicted proteins | sample 6monrhotite_MG_2_FD_205661 | JGI IMG/M metagenome (GOLD analysis project Ga0316204, IMG submission 205661) | Microbial mat bacterial communities from mineral coupon in-situ incubated in ocean water Damariscotta River, Maine, United States -... | ecosystem: Environmental > Aquatic > Marine >...
TGTATGCTTTTCTTGCAGACGTAAACAGTTAGCGTAATCAAAATAAACTTGGTAGTTGGTGTCTTTGTCAAAGTTCTTTAATTGTCTATCAATATAAACTTCGGCAGAATCATAAATTTCATATTTGTATAGGTAAATATCTACCAGCTGAGATAGGGCTTTTTCATTTTGTGGTTCTAAAGCCAAAGCAGATTTGTAGGCTTTCAAAGAAGGCGAAAAGTTACTGGCCTCTTTGAACTTATCTCCTTGTGAAACAAGTTTAGACGCGGACTGTTGACCAAGAGCAGGATTGATAACAGTAAAAATTAACAAAATACTTAACGATAATAATCGTTTCATAAATCAAGGTTCAAATTGAATGCCTCTAAACTAAGGGTTTCTTTCGTTATTTTGAAATAATTGCACGCTAAATGTCAATTTCTAAACGTATCGACCCCAAGAATAACTTTAATTATCAGAAATGACTGTTGCAATGAGTTGTCGGCAAGAAGCTGAGTTTCTAAATTCGCCTAAATAAATTCCTTGCCAACTTCCTAATGCTAAGTGATGGTTTCTAATCGGAATGGTAATGTCACAACCAGTAATTATTGATTTGATGTGCGCCGGCATGTCATCAGGCCCTTCATAGGTATGTTGGTAATAGGGTTCATTCTCTTTGACATTCTTGTTAAACCATTGATTCAAATCAGACAGCACAGTTGGATCTGCATTTTCATTGATGCAAATTCCAGCTGAAGTATGCTGAATAAAGATATGTAATAAGCCTGCTACAGGTAATTCTCCTAGGTGATTTAGGATTTCATCAGTTATGATATGAAAACCTCTTGAATAAGGTTTTAGTTGGATGTTGATTTGATTCACAATCTTTTTGTTGAATGATATTTATGTGTGTACTTGTTCAAATCTTCACGCCAAATGCCTTTTTCATCAAACTTGTCAATTCGAACATGCCCTGACGCATGGATTATCTCATTGGGAGCAGTAACAATACCCACATGGTGCACTATGTTTTTTGAATTGATAAAGTACATGAAGTCACCAACTTCTACGTCAGAAAAATCGATAGATTGTCCCACAAGTACCTGCTTAGAGGCATCTCTGGGTAATTTGTGACCGTGAATTTTGGCCACAATTTGGGTAAGTCCTGAGCAATCAATTCCAAAAATTCCCTTTCCTCCCCATAAATAAGGAGTATTGAGGTAAAGCATTGAAGTCTCTACAATCGAAGCATTATAATTATGAATGGGATCTATCTCATAAGAAACACCACCTAAACTAATTTTACTCTCGTGAAGGTTCGGTAAATTGGATCCGAAAATAATATGTTGGGCACCAATTGGTCCATTAATTTGTAAGCTGCCAACTGTCAAAACCGGGTGATCTTTTTTGGCGTCTCTCAAATACTCTTCTTCCGAAATGTAAAGAAGTTGCTTAAAGTCCATCCAGCCCTGGTAATCATCAGCTGGAAAGTAAATCTTAATCCAAGGTTGCCCGCTTTCAATGATTTCTACATAGTCTCCAAATAAAAGTTGAGTGACAATTTCTGATTCATCTGAGGCAGAGGCTCTCACTGGTGCGATCGATACTTGACATATTCCGTGGCTTGTGATCATTAAGTTTAAGTTTAATTCGATTGTTGATTCTAAAGATAAGAATTAAGTTATTTTTGAGATTAATGAAACCGGCCGATAAAGAGTTTAAATCAAATATGGGATCTTTCTTTTTGAAAGGACTTCTGTTTTTGATGATGGTCACTTTGATTAGAATTACCGAGTATTTGATTGGTCCTCATACATCTTCAAGTCTCGGCTGGAATTCGTCAGGTTTATGGCAAGACGTTATTTCTGCTAGTACATGGCTAATTTTCATTTCGCCTCTTTACATATTAACGGTTCGATATTTAAAAAAAACGGCAGATTTAATTCTGGCCCTTTGGCTTTCGGTGGGCTATGTATTTCAGATTTTGTTGGTGATTTATTTCTCAGTTTCAAGTACGGCCTTAAGAGCTGAACATCTCTATGGTATGAGCGGTTCTCAAGTAGATGACTTGCTCACTCTTTATGGTTTTTCGTGGTATTACTTTCTCTTAATAGTTCCGGTATTTTACGTGATGTATTTGATTCTTTCTCTATCTGAAAGATTGCGGGATAAGAAAGTTGTAGAATTCATAGCTGCAACTTTAATTGTTTGCGGTTCATTTATAAATATATTCTGGCCAATTCAAGAAAATGATTTTGATTCAGATTTCGAATATGATATAAAGGCGAATAAGACTCAACTATTTGTAAAAAGCTATTTTGCATATGATAACGGCGCATTGAATCTGACTGAAGGGGAGTTGTCTGAAACTCTAGAGCGTTACTATGAGATTCAGAAAGTTGAGAAAGAAGAATATTTCGAATATCCTTTTTTTAATCCTGAAAGGTCAGAAAACCATTTGGGATCTTACTTTGTGAATTCTGATACTTCCCCGAATGTGGTAGTGATAATTGCTGAATCATTGAGTAAGGTGTTCTCCGGTCCCAATGCAAGATTAGGAAGCTTCACTCCATTTCTCGATTCACTAACGAATCAATCATTATATTTTGAAAATTGCTTGGCAAACGCCGAACGAACGTTTGGTGCTATCCCTAATATTATAGCAGGAGTGCCCGAAGGTGATCAGGGCTTTTTAAATCTGCGATCTTCTTACCCTGATCATTTATCATTGCCAATGTTATTGAATGAAAATGAAGGTTACCAAACAAATTTCTTTTGCGGAACAAGCAAATACTATGACTTTATGAATGAGTATTTGATGTTTCAGAAGTTTGATAAGATCTATGGGGAAGAAAACTTCAAGAAAAATGAAGTGATGGGCGAAATTGAATTTGAAGAAGGAGATACCCGAGACTTTAACTGGGGAGCAGAAGATCTGAAAGTCTTTCAAGAATCAATGAAGATGATGCACTCAGACAGCCAGCCATTTTTTAATCTTTATTTGACAACTTCTTTTCATGAACCTTATGCATATGAATCTCAAGACAGATTTTTGAAGGATGCGAAGACAGCCATAGAGAAAACAAATGGAGCATCAAATGAGGCTCTCATGGATGAAGTAGAAACCATTGCAGCATTAATGTACATGGACTATTCAATAGAGCAATGTATTGAAGAATATAAAAGGCGTTCAGACTTTGAAAACACAATCTTTGTGATAGTGGGTGATCATGGTACAAAGTTCTTGAGTGACAACTCCAGAATAGAGAAATATCATGTACCTCTAATGATTTATTCTCCTTTGTTGAAGGAGAGTCAAAAGTTTGAACAAATTGTTTGTCAAAAGGATGTGCCATCTGCTTTACAGGCTTTGTTGAGAGACAATTTCAATTTAAATCTTCCTGAATTTTCAATTTCTCAGTCAAATAATTTGCTTGTTGATCACCAAGCTTCTTTCGCTTTGATGTATGCTGATAAACGATTAGAGAACTATTACCATAAGGGACATTTTGTGGTAGGAGAGAAGGTGTATAAGTTGAATGACGAGATGGATTTAGTAAAAACTGGACTTGGAGATGGTGAGAAAGACGAATTAAGAGAATTGATGAATCTTTATAAAACCCTTGCTATTTCAAGCTGTTACGATAACAAAATCCTACCTGATGAGATTTTTAAACAATGGACGGAGCTTTTGTATTTATTCTTTATTAATGACGGAATGGACCAACCGTATACTGGGAATCATGCCTCGGCCGTTTATCAAAACTCAATGACAAGAGATCAGGCCTTTTCTGATTCAACTTCAGCTAGCAATGGTAGTGATGCGTACTTACCCATTATCAATCAAGAGCTCTTTTCATCAAAAGAAAGGGTGAGGTTAAAGATGACTTTTAAAATTAGTTCAACTGATGGAGAATTACCTGTGCTTTACGTGACTGAAATGAAAGAGCGAGAAAGTGATATAATTAAGGCCATTGATTTGAGTAATGAAAAAGGCTTTTTGAGAACTACTACCAAAGAGAACTGGCATGAGTTCGAATTCTCTCACTGGTTAGCGAACGGAACAGAGAACAATGAGTCTAGATCATTGAGCATTCATTTGCACAAACTCAACAAAGCTCAGTTTTTCATAGATGATATTGAAATTGAATTGAGAGAGTTTTGAGCATTATTTTGGCTTCAACTTCAATAATGGTTTTTCTATTAGATGGTAACTCAATGCCGCTACCCCGATTGTGAGTACTAGGCAGATGACAAAGTAAACTGCAGCTAACCAATAGCCGTGTTCATTCCAAGACGACATCCAGCTAAAAATTACATAAAAGACAACCAAGTGATACATGTACAATCCGTAAGATATTTTACCTAAATAATTGAAAAGTTTAATTTTTCCCATTTTATATAAGGAGTGTTTTCCCCTACTTTGATCAAGGATAATAAAACCAAAAAATAGCGAAAGAAAGAAGCGTTCAAAAATGACCATTTCATCAGCAAACACTTTGTTTTTTATGATGCATAATAAGAAACCAGCTGCGTAAATAAGAAGGACCCAAAACACTTTCAAATCTCGAAGTTTGTCTAACCATTTCTTACCTTCAAACAATGACCAAGCAATGAAAGAGCCAGTTAAAATGTCTTGTGATACGGCGAATGTGTGATAGTAGATATCTCTTTCATAGTTCCAATATTGCCATCTAAAAATGAAAGTCAGAAGATATAGAATTCCAATCACAACCGGAAGTTTCAGTAATTTGAGTTTGTACAGAAGGAACATCAGGATCCCCCAAAAGAGGTAAAACTGCTCTTCAACTGCTACAGACCAAGGGCTAGTCAAGAAATTAATAGAGTCATTGAGTCCGTTATTTATTTCGTCAAAATTGGCCAAAAAAGCAATATACATCCAAGGATTATGTACTGTTTCATAATCAGAAAAGATAGCCGGGAAAATGATGAAACCAATTAAAATAATGATAAAATAGAGTGGCCAAATTCTAAGCGTTCTTCGAATTAAAAATTTACGCAAAGAAAATTGACCAGTACTCTTAACCTCGTGTAAAATGAGATAGGTGATCAAAAATCCAGATAATACGAAAAAGAAGTTTACGCCCAAAGCACCTTTCTCAGCCACTGAAAGAATAAATCTTGTTATCCATTTTGTTTCCAGAATTGGATAAACAGCCTTCATATCAGCCGAATAGTGGAATAAAAAAACTGAAAAAGCCGCTAAAAATCTAAGAGCATCTAAGTTTTCAAAATATGGGTGTGGTATTTTTTTCTCTCTTTGGGGGTTCAAACTTCAGCTTTCATTAATTTTGTACCCAAATGTAAGCAAATTGGAAAATTCAGAAATTTTTGACGTAGCAATTATAGGAGGAGGCATTGTTGGTGCCGCTACCTTATACAAATTGCAAAAAAGAAACCCTGACCTTAAAATCGCATTGATTGAGAAGGAAAAGGAATTGGCAGCACATCAAACGGGACATAACTCAGGTGTGATTCATTCTGGTCTTTACTACAAGCCAGGTTCGCTTAAGGCAAAAAACTGCGTAAAAGGGAGACATGAACTAGTGGCTTTCGCCAAAGAGCATAATGTTGATCATGATGTTTGCGGTAAAGTTGTAGTTGCTACTAAAGAATCTGAGTTGCCTTTTATGGATAAGATTTTTGAAAACGGTTTAGCTAATAACACTGAGGGAATCGAAAAAATATCTGGAGAGCAGGTAAAAGAACATGAACCATTCGTTGAAAGTATTGGCGGAATTTGGGTGCCTTGTACAGGAATAATTGATTTCGTGGGAGCCACAAAGAAAATGGCTGAGGTCGCTATTGGATCTAATTCGAACTCTAAAACAATTTTGGGAGAGGCTGTTATAGCCATTGAGAATGGAGATGGATGTCATCATGTTGTGACAGATAAGCAAATTATCAAAGCAAAGAAAATGATTTTTTGTGCTGGACTTCAAGCCGATAGAATGGCTAAGAAAGATGGCGTAAAATTAAAGGAGAAAGTAGTTGGCTTTAGAGGCGATTACTATGAACTTACCGATCAAGCAAAACATAAGGTTAAGAATTTGATTTATCCTGTTCCAAATCCTGATTTTCCTTTCTTAGGTGTTCACTTCACTAGAATGACTAATGGAGAAACTGAATGCGGACCAAATGCCGTTTTTACTTTCAAGAGAGAAGGGTATACTAAAACAGCTTTCAATTTTAAAGATACGGCGAATGCTTTGTCGTATGCAGGTACATGGAAGCTTTTCTTTGGAAACATGAAATTCGGAATCAATGAATATAGAAGAGCGTTTTCAAAGAAGTTATTTTTGAAAACACTTCAAACAATGGTGCCTTCGCTCACAATGGATGATATAAGACCAGGCAGAGCAGGAGTGAGAGCTCTTTTGTTAGGCGCTGACGGAGATACACGTGATGATTTTAGAATCGAACATACTGATGATTCAATTCATGTTTTGAATGCTCCTTCGCCAGCAGCCACGGCATCTTTGGCTATTGGTGAATACATTGCGGAGATGGCTGAAGAAAAATTTGGTTTAAAGACAACCGAAGTTTAAAGCCTTTTCCCTTTGTATCGAATTGACCAACTGTGATCAGCTCCGGCTTCATGATGCAGGTAGATTAAACTGTCATTTCTTAATGTGATTTGTCTTCCCCAGATGTAGCCTGGTATAAAATTATCATCTGCAAAATATCCTTCTTTTGAAATGTACTTATATGGGATTGGTAAATCTCTGAATTGCATGTGCTTATCATCTTTTTCAACAATCTCAGCCATTTCTGCATAGCTTGTATCAATGTTAACACCACTGCTATCCCAGTGATAGATTACTTCACATTCATATGTGCCGATATAGGTATTGTACTCTTTTTTTTGACAAGCAAAAAACAATAGGGGTGAGAAAAGTACTGCAAGTAATATTTTTTTCATCTCAATAAAGACGAAATGACATTTCAAAAAGCTGCCTAGAATTTCAATCTTGCGTTGGGAACAACGTCTTGACCGACAAATTCAGAATTCTCAAATTTGAAGTGCCCGGCAATTGCAATCATGGCAGCATTGTCTGTGCAAAATTCGAATTTAGGAATGTAGGTATTCCATTTTTCTTGCTTTCCAATTCGCTCTAATTCAGATCGAAGATGAGAGTTTGCTGAAACACCTCCAGCTATTGCTACATCTGATATCTCATATTGTTTGCAAGCTTTAACTAGCTTTTTAAATAAAGATTTGATGATCGTGTGCTGGTATGATGCACAAATATCTGCCAAATTGGTTTCAATGAATTTATCATCATCGGCCAATTCTCTTTTTAAAAAGTAGAGAAGGGAAGTTTTTAATCCGCTAAAACTAAAATCAAAATTTGGTACGTTTGAGACAGGAAACGGATATTTTTTCGGATCACCATCTTTCGCATGTTTATCAACCAATGGTCCACCAGGATAAGGTAAACTCAATAATTTAGCTGCTTTGTCAAAGGCTTCTCCGGCTGCGTCATCAATTGTTTGACCTATAATTTCCATTTCAAAATGACTCTTAATCAAAACTATTTGAGTGTGGCCTCCTGAAACTGTTAAGCAAATGAAAGGGAAAGAAGGCTTGCTTTGGCTTTCATCATCAATGAAATGAGCAAGCACGTGTCCTTGCATGTGATTCACTTCAATTAGCGGAATGTCCAAGGCCATTCCAAAGCTTTTTGCAAAACTAACTCCAACCAAAAGTGAACCTAATAATCCTGGCCCTCTGGTAAAGGCAATTCCGTCTAAATCTTCCTTTGAAATTCCGGCTTCTTTAATCGCTTGATCAACTACAGGTATAATGTTTTGTTGATGAGCCCTTGAAGCGAGCTCTGGAACTACGCCTCCGTAGTTTTCATGTACCTTTTGTCCAGCAACAATATTAGATAAGATTTTACCGTTTTTTAATACAGCAGCTGAAGTATCGTCACAAGACGATTCTATTCCTAAAATTATGGTGTCTTTAGCAGTCAATTTTATTACTTTTATACAAAAATAAGCGCAATCGCAAAATTAGGTAAAATACTGAGAGGATTTAGCAGAGGATTACATCTCTTATTCGAGATTGCGATTGTTGCTGTAATTTTTGTCGCCTTTGCAATCAGAACATCTTGGTTTCAGACTTGGGCGGCACAGCAGGCCTCGGCTTACCTTACAAGTCAATTGGGAACTGAGGTTGTAATAGATAAAGTTGATTTTAGGTTTTTTGACAAAGCTGAACTTAAAGGAATTTATCTTGAAGATATCCAAAAGGACACCTTTTTATTTACTGAATCCATTACAGCCAATATTGCTGATTGGAGCATTTCAGATGGCTTTGTTGAGGTGAGTAATCTTGAGTTGAATAATGGGCACATCCATATTAGAAAATATGAAGGGGATACTTCTCTCAATTTTCAGCACATCATAGACTACTTTAAAAAAGAAGAACCTGATACCAGTCAATCAAAATTTAGAATTGGCGTTCAAGAAATAGCTGTAAATGACATTCACTTCATATATGATGACTTCAACAAGGCTCCGAGAAAAGAAGGCTTAGACTTCGCTCATATTGATATTAACCATTTGCATGGTAAGTTCTCAGACTTTCAAATGGAACAAGGCGCCCTCGATATTAATATGGAAGGCTTACGCTTTGAAGATAAATCTGGACTAAGACTTATGCACCTCACTTCTCAGGTTCATTACGATTCAACCATGTTAGGGATGAAGAACATGAAGTTAGGCTTATATAAGTCTTACTTGTATGCTCCATACTTTGAATTGCATACTCCTAACGGCAAGGCAGATTGGAAAAACTTTGTTGAAGACGTTAAGTTCAATGGGCAGATTTCTAAATCTAAACTTTACTTTGAAGAGTTGGCGCACTTCGTACCAAATCTTTGGGGGATGACAGATCATGCCGATATTCACAATATTGAAGTTTCAAAAGCAGTTTACGGCATGCAGCTGAGCAATGTTGATATTTCAATGCTGGATACTACCCGTATTAAAGGGGATTTTGAAATTCCACATCTTAAGAATCTCGACGAAGCGCTCTTTGAACAGAAGATTGAACTATTTCAAACCTCTATCGCAGATGTACGAAAGTTAAACCTTGATCCTTTACTCAATGACAAATCAAAAGAAATTTTGCAACAGAATTTGAATCAATTTCAAGCTGCGAATATTGTTCGCTTAGAAGATGGATCTTTCTTTGGATACATAAATGACTTTGTTGTAGATGGAGACCTTTACACAGGAATTGGAAATGTACATTCTCAATATGGTTTGAAATTCACCTATGATGATGTTGACTCATTGTACGCATATGAAGGTGGTAAGCCAGAGTTAGTTGGTGATGATGTTATTGTCGAAAATTTAGACTTAGGGATAATTACAAAGAACGATATTCTTGGTCCTGTAAGTGGCAAATTAACAGTGAATGGTAGAGGGTTTGAAGAAGATGATTTGAGTTTAGTTTTTCATGGAAATTTGTCGCAGGCTGAAATTTATGGATATAACTATCACGGAATTTCTATTCGTAACGGTAAGTTTTCAAACAACCTTTTTAAAGGAATTGTGACCGTTGAAGATGATAATCTAGCCTTAGAATATGATGGCTCAGTTGATCTTAAAAATGATATGGTTTTCGATTTTACAGTGAGAATTGATAGCGCGCATATTGATAACCTAACTTTGAAGCAGAAAGATTTGTATCAACGTTTTGCATCTCACATTGATGTGAATATTCACGGTACTGGTCTTAACTCTTTGTATGGAGATGTAACTGTTTCAGGTCTTGATTATCATGATGAGGATCTTGATTTTGAGATGGATAAAATGACGCTTCATGTCAGTAGGTCTGAATTTTCTGATACAATTAAATTACGTTCACCTTATGTTGATATTGACCTTGCGGGAAAATATGACGTTGAAGATATCGGTCATGCTGTGACAGAGCAACTTTCTTACGTCCTAGACAATGTAATTGAAGATCAGCATGAACATGATGCCGACCACGAGTATTATTCTCTTTATATAAATTTTAAAGATGCGAATTCATTGCTGCAATTCTTTGACCCTGACATTTATGTTGAAACAGGAACTGAAATTCGCTCTGAATTTGATCATGCTGAAAAGAGATTTGCTTTTGATTTGAACTCAAACTTAATTGAATATCATGGTATGTTATTCGAGGAGATCAACATTGAAAATCACTTTGACAGCTTGAAAGCCAATTTGTTTTATCAGGCCGAGTTTATTAGAATTACAGATAGCTTAGCGGTGACCCATGCCTTTTTTGATTCAAGGATAAAAAGAAATGAATTTCATACCATGTCAGGATGGGACGGATTTGGTCGAATGAAACCTGCTCTCTTTGCATTTGATTCCTATATCGCTAAGGGAAGCAATATCTTAACATCTTTCAGCCCTTCGTTCTTCTATCTCAAAGACCATAGGTATGATATTGACCCAGAGTCAAGATTTTTATGGAACCCTGAGCACATGGTGTTTGATAATTTCAATATTTCACATGAGACACATTCTGTTGCTGTTGATGGAATTATATCTCATGATCCAGATGATTGGCTCCATGTTAAGGTAAGAGACTTTGATCTTTCTGATTTGGATGCATTTATTGGTGATGATATTAAGTTGAATGGTCTTCTTAACATTGATGGTAATGTTTCTGATATCTACGACCAAATAAAGTTTGACGCAAAATCAAAAATTCAGCAATTTGAAATTAATGATAATCTAGTTGGAGATGTGTTCTTAAAAAGCGATTGGAATCCCGATTTAAAATCAGTTGAATTGAATGGTAATTTCAAAAGGGATTCTCTGCCCACCTTCCAATTCAAAGGCGATTATTTCACTCAAAGAGAAAGAGACAACATTGATTTAGATGTTATCTTCGATCAAACAGACATTGGATTCTTAAATGCTTTTGAAGATCCTGACTTATATACTGATATAGGAGGGGTGTTAGATGGTGAGCTCCATGTGAGTGGTGAATTGGATAATCCAATTGTGAATGGAGATTTAGATGTTGTTCACGCAAAAGTTAAAGTGCCAATGTTCAATGTATTCTTTGGGGCATCAGGCGTCATAGAATTGGGAGAAGGAGAAATAATTGCAAATCATCTTTCAATAATCGATCAAGAAAGTAATATTGCAGACGCTCAATTAAGTATCTATCATTATGACTGGGCTGATTGGAATTACAACATGATGTTAGACATGGCGAATCCAACCATCACTAAGCAATTCTTGGTGATGGATACTGAATATAAAGAAGGAGACTATTACTACGGTAAGGCTTATGTTCAAGGTTATGTAGATATTTTTGGATATGATGGTTTAACTGAAATTGATGTTGATGTTGAAACGAAAGAAGGCACCAAACTGACCTTGCCAATGTATGGTAATTCAGACTTAGAAGAGAACTCATTTGTAATTTTTGATGATGAATTTTTCTTACATGATAGTTTGAAAACGAAAGGTGGTAATGAGCCTCAAGGTGTTGAACGATTAGGTATGACGCTTGATATGAGATTTAATGTTCAACCGTCAGCAGAAATCATCATTGTTTTCGACCCTCTTACGGGAGATCAAATTGTTGCCGCGGGAGATGCCAATATCGAGATCTTGATGGATGATTTTGGTGATTTGACAATGAGAGGGAAATACATAGTAGATAACGGTAGATATGAGATGAGGATCAAGAAATTAGTTGAAGAAGATTTTGAACTTGTAAAAGGTGGAACAGTAGAATGGACAGGTAGCCCGTATGATGCAAATATAGATTTGAAAGCACAGTTTTTAAGAAACTTGTCATTGGCAGATATTATGCCACCTGAATCTGGTAATACTAAAAAGAAAGATGATGTTTTCGGTGTGCTGGTAATGAGTAATACCCTAATGAAACCTGAATTGAAATTTGAAATTTCAGCTCCAAAAGCAGATGATTTAGGTAAACAAGCAATTGCCGAATTGAGCGCCAATAATGATGAATTGAATAAGCAATTCTTTGCTCTTTTGGTGTTAAAGAGGTTTATTCCCATTTATGGCGGAGGTGCAGGGGGAGAAAATGTAGTGCTTGGTTTAGCTGAGACTCAGATTAACAGTATTTTAAGTGGGGTAGGTGAGAACTATGACCTTGAAGCTGGGCTTAGCGAATCTGAAACAACCGTGAAGATTAGAACTGCACTTAATGAAAGAACAACTATTTCAACAAGCTTTGGGGTTTTAAACCCAGAAGATGGCGAGACGGTGAGCGGCGGTAATATCGTTGGAGATGTGGATATTGAATACAGATTGAATGATGATGGTACCTTTACAATGAATTTTTTCAACGAGACAAATGAGGCTTCAATAACTGCCGAAGGACATTTTACTCAGGGAGTTAGCCTGCACTATCAAGAGACTTTCAATACAGCTAAGGAGTTTAAATTATTACAGAAGTTCCTAAATATCTTTAGAAAGAAAGAAAATAAAGTTAAGTTTAAGAAAGAAAATAGAAGAAGTAGCAAATGGCAACCTTTGCCTGAGGAGGAAGAAACAACAGAATAAAGAATCAAATGAATAAAGTACTAGTAGCAAATAGAGGTGAAATTACCTTGAGAATAATGAAGACATTGAGAAGATTGAATATTCAATCTGTCGCTATATATTCAGATGTAGATGCTGATGCACCTTTCGTGAAATATGCTGATGAGGCTTATTGTATTGGTGAGGCAACTCCATCAGAGAGTTATTTGAACATGGATAAAGTTCTTGAAGTTGCTGTTAAAACTGGCACTGACGGAATACACCCAGCATATGGTTTCTTATCAGAGAATTCAGAGTTTGCAAGACGCGTTTCTGAAGCCGGAATCAAATTTATTGGTCCTTCAATTGAGGCAATCAATGTGATGGGAGACAAGTTAGATGCAAAACAAGCTGTAAAAGCTTTTAATGTACCTATGGTTCCTGGAACTGATGAAGAACTAACCGATATTGCGGCAGGTAAAAAGATTGCTGCTGATATAGGATATCCAATATTATTGAAAGCTTCTGCCGGTGGTGGTGGTAAAGGAATGAGGGTTGTTGAGAATGAAGGAGAATTTGAAGAGCAATTTGAAAGAGCAACTTCTGAAGCAATTAACTCATTTGGTAACGGAGCAATGTTCATTGAGAAGTTTGTTCAACAGCCAAAGCATATTGAAATTCAAATTTTAGCAGATGCGCATGGTAATGTCATCCACTTAAATGAAAGAGAATGCTCTATTCAGAGAAGACATCAAAAAGTAGTTGAGGAGGCTCCATCTCCTGTGGTTGATGCAGATCTTAGAGCTAAAATTGGTGAGGCAGCTGTTAATGTTGCTAAATCATGTAATTATGAAGGAGTAGGAACAGTCGAGTTTTTATTAGACAAAGACAAGAACTTCTATTTCTTAGAGATGAATACTCGTTTACAAGTAGAGCACCCAGTAACTGAAGAAATTACGGGATTAGACCTTGTTGAAGAGCAAATTAAGGTTGCAAGAGGTCAAGTTCTAGATATCAAACAAGAAGACGTAGGTATTAATGGACATTCAATCGAAGTAAGAGTTTACGCCGAAGATCCTGAAAACGAATTCTTGCCTGATTTAGGAAAGATTGTTCATTATAAAAGACCTGAAGGTTTAGGAGTAAGAGTTGATGATGGTTATGAACAAGGAATGACAATTCCATTGAATTATGATCCTATGATTGCTAAACTAATTGTGCATGCTGAGAACAGAGATGCTGCAATTGAAAAAATGTTGAAGGCAATTGACGATTATCAAATTAATGGCTTTGCTACAACCAATGCATTTTGCCGATTCGCTATAGATCATGAAGAGTTCAGAAACGGAAAGTTCACCATTAACTTTGTTGGAGATCACTATAAACCAGAGATGCTAAGAAAAGAAGTTGACCCTAATGTTGCTGAGCTGGCTTATGGATTATTCAAGAAATTGAGTAATGACCAAGAGCCTGTGTATGAAGATCAGCACAACTCAGCTTGGTTAAAACGAAAATAAACTTTAGGCATTCATTTTTGAGAGAAGACTTTGTTTCATGTCTTCGGTAATTTCAATTCTTTCAACGAAAGGGCTGATGTCGAATTCAAGTTTGCCATCATTCATTCTTGCCTTGTGACTTTCTGCTGTTAAGTAAGCTTTTCCTTGTCCATTATCATACAACTTAAACATGGTGTGATCTCTTTGGTCATTTTGGGTAAACTCCAAATTGTCGAAGGTGTTTCTTGAAGAGCTTTCTAAATCATTTACCAATGCTGGTCTATCTAAAACATATACAAAAGGACCTACTTTGTTTTCTTTGAACCAACTGTTTGAGAGTTCACAAAACGGTCTTTTAGATATTTCATAAGAAGTGGTAACAGCAAGAATCATGATTATTAAAAACTCTGCAATCCAAATAATCGCCAGCATAAATCCACTCATGGTGAATCCGAATATGCCCCATGATCCCCATTTGTAAAGTAATCCCATAATGGAGAATACTCTAGAAGGATGTAAAGCTAGACCAATTGTCTCATCAACGTTTACATTACTCACAGCTACCCCAAATCTATCGCCACCAATGGTATCAGTAATATTGAGATTTAAATCGGCATAAATAGCCCATGAAACATAATACAAAACCAGGCTGGCCAAAATGCCTATAAGTACTGCGGCCTTTGGGTTTCTAACTTTTCCGTAGTAAAGAATAACATGCTTGATAACGAAACCTGCTGCGATTCCAAATCCTATAGTCACCAATACGTTCACATAGATGATAGGTATGTACCATATTGCATAAGTGTAGGCTAAGCCTAACAAGGGGAAAATAATGAATATTGATAATGCTAACAGGAGGTAGCTAAGAGCAGATACTTTTCCTGAAGGTTCATAATATGATGCCATGCGTTCATTTTGTGTTGAATAAATCTAAACAAAAAAAAGGGACTTCAAATTGAGGTCCCTTTTAATATTGTTAGTTGATCATTACTATTCTATGATCAATTTGGCTTTTCGCAGGTTGCCACTGCTATCGAGAATTTGAATTAAATAAATTCCGGCAGGTACATCTAATTCAATGTGCTGATTCGAACCGAAAGCAATTGACGTATATTTTTTAATGTTACGTCCTTCTAAGTCAAGAATATTAATGTCTCCAATACCTGATAAAGATGTCAAATCAATACTGAATGATCCATCCGTGGGGTTTGGGAAAATTTTGAAGTCGTTTTGAAATTCACCTATTCCGCTATAACCAAGAATCTCACAATCAGATGTGTCAGTACAACCATTGTCAGTAACGATTACGGCATAATCTCCAAAGTTAGGAAGACCGGCATTGGCTATATTAAGCGTTTGTGAAGTTTCTCCGGAGATAAGCGTGTCAGTACTATTGCAATCCCCAATCCATTGGTAAGTTCCAGTAGAGCTATTTGCAGTTCCCTCGATACCACTATTTGTCATTGTAGCATCAACTGTATTAATTGTATAGGTAATTGTCATTACACTATCACATCCCGCAACATTTAGAATTGTATCCATTACAGTTGCTGTTCCTGGAGTAGTGTATGTTTCGTGCCCTGAAGGTACTGTATATTCAAAACAAGCAGTTTCTGAGAATGTACTTGTTGTTGGAGTACAAGCTGCTGGTGTCAAAATTTGAATGTCATCTATTGCAAAGCTAGGCGAAGAAGCGGCAGTTGCTTGCATATTGTTGAATCTAAACCCAAATCTTAAAGTTCCTTGGTTATCCCAAGCAGCATCTGTTAATGATTCTTGAATCCAAGTTGATTGTCCGTTATAAACAGTTGTTGTTTTTTGTGTCCAGCTTGAACCACCATCAACACTATAGTATAATTCACCAGGAGCTGCGGCGTTTGAGTTGTTCAGCCACCAAAATTCTAAGGTCACATTTGATTCTCCTGTGGTGGAGATATCTGCCGTCATGCCTACAAAGTGCGAAGCTTCAAAAATACAAACCGTATTATCTGATAAAGAATAGCTTGCGCTCAAAATTCCGTCAGCATTGGCTTCATTACTTAGCATGTGCAAGTAGTTCCCATTAGCATTCGTAATTCCACCTGGTTGTGCAGGTGTGTCGCCAACCGTAAAGGGTTGTCCTAATGCAATTGCGCAAAACGAAACTGCACCTGTTCCGCCAGTATACTCGTCATTTATCACCCAGTAATTATCACCAGTTTGTCCAGCAACTCCACCCAAATAGGTTGTGTTTAATAAAAATTGAGGTGGTCCAACTTCAAAATCTTCAGAGAATAAAGTTGTTTGTCCAAAGGCAGATCCCAAAGTAATTGCCGAGACAAAAAGAAGTAGTGTTTTTTTCATAATCAAGTTTTAGATTGCCTCAATTTATGAATAATGAAGGACCCAACAAAGCTTAGTGGTTCTTTTCTAGCCGGTTGAGTTGATGTATGAGTTCTTTTTCTTGAGTGCTTAAAAAAGCATTTACGTTCTTAAATTTTGGTTTATACCACTCTTCATTCTCAAACAGGGCTTGAGTTTTTGCCTCCTCAAAAATCTTCCCTTTTCGAGCATATATTTCGTTTCTAAAGTAAGAGAGTTCGCGTTTTGGCAAAGTTTCAATGTGTTGTATGCCGAACTCCGAAAACTTATAAAACTCATTCCTATTAATAATGTCTTCTGTCATTACGGCCCCTTCGCCTGTCCAAGAAAACTCAGTATAATAGTTCGAGTAACTAATGTATTTCTGAGAGACGATCTCTGTTTGAACACCTTCATAAATTAATTTCAAATCTTCTTTACCTCTGAATTCACCCAGAGAATCAAAGATTCTTATGTGAAAAGACATCAAAGAGTAATCGTCTCGAGAGCCGGTCCAATTTCGCATGAAATAGATGTTGTAATCGTCAAACCGAAGCATGCTGTCAGCAATAATCGGAATACCCTTAATGCTTGTGCCGACATCAAGAAACTCTAAGTACTCGACAGGAATGCTATCGACTTTCTGCTCGAAAACTGCATTAATTTCTTCAAAAATAGAGCTGTAATCTGTAGTTTTTACTGTCAGGTCCTCCTCAAGAACTTTGTTTTCAGGATGTTTCTCTTGTGTTCCTTCTGAACTGCAAGAAGCAAAATAGAATAACACTAGTAAGAAGGGGAGTGTCTTAGTAGATTGCAGGATATTGCTCAGGGTCAGCTTCATTCATCAAGTTGTAAACTGCATCAAAGATTGTCTCCTCATTAGGTTTAGAGTAGTAATCTCCATCAGTACTGTATGCAGGTCTATGATCTTGTGCTGAAACGGTGATCGGTTGTGAATCCAAAGAGAAGTATCCTTTTTGCTTCACTAATATTTGATCAAGCATATACGCAGTGGCACCACTTGAAACGTCTTCATCTACAATAACCAATCGGTTAGTTTTTGACAATGATTTAGCAATATCTGCGTCATTGTCAAAAGGAACTAAGGTTTGGGCATCAATTAATTCTACTGAAATTCCGACTTCGGCTAATTGTTTAGCTACAACTTCACAAATATTGAAAGTTGAACCGTATGAAACTACCGTTACATCAGTTCCTTCTAAAACTGTCTCAACTTTACCAAGAGGTTCAAAGAACTCTCCATAATTAGTTGGTACCTTTTCTTTCTTTCTATATCCATTCAGGCATTCAACCACTAGCGCCGGTTCGTCAGAAGCCATCAAGGTGTTATACATTCCGGCAGCCTTAGTCATGTTTCTTGGAACACAAATGTACATTCCTCTCAATGCATTTATGATCATTCCCATTGGCGATCCTGAATGCCAGATTCCTTCAAGTCTATGTCCTCTTGTCCTGATTATCAACGGAGCTTTTTGGCCCCCTTTAGTTCTATATTGAACAGTTGCTAAATCATCACTCAATATTTGAATGGCATAAAGCAAGTAATCTAAATATTGAATTTCGGCAATTGGTCTTAATCCTCTCATGGCCATTCCAATTCCTTGACCAATGATAGTACACTCTCTAATACCGGTATCGGTCACACGACCAACACCATATTTCTCTTGCATTCCTTCCATTGACTGATTTACTCCACCAATCTTTCCTACATCTTCTCCAAATGTTAATGCTTCAGGGAATTTATCAAATATCGCCGTAAAATTATCTCTCAAAATGATTCTACCATCTGTCATTTCATCTCCCGAGTATTCAGGTTGAACTTCCTTGACATCAGTAATAGTAGTTTCTGAATTCGAATATAAATAAGAAGAATAACGATCAAAATTTTCAGCATCTTTTGTTGCCAACCACGCATTCACTTGATCTTTTGCTGCAAATGATTCACCTCTCGTTTGTCTCATTGCTTTTCTAACTGCAGAAAAGATGTCTTTTTTGATTGGTCCCATGACAGAACCCAAATCGTCAGCCATTTTTTTGATGAAAACACCATTGGCACTTCCTTCAGCTAAAGCATTAATATGAGCCACAGCCTCAACCAGGTCATTTTTTATTAATGCATTGAATTCTTTCCAAGCCTCACCCTTTTGATCTTTAACGTGCTTTTTAGCTTCTTTTTCTATTTCTTCTAATTCATCATTTGAAGCAATTGCTGCTTCTAAAATGAACTCCTTGAATTTCTCTATACAATCTTGCGTCGTTTCCCATGCAAGTCTTTCTTCTGATTTATATCTTTCGTGGGATCCTGAAGTTGAATGTCCTTGAGGCTGATTTACTTCTTCAACATGAATCATAACTGGCACATGCTCTTCTCTACATAGCTTAATTGCTTTTGCATAAGTCTCGCATAAATGAGGATAATCCCAACCTTTAGTTTTGAAAATCTCGTATCCAGTACTTTTCTTAGTTCTTTGCATTCCGCTAAGAGCTTCAGAAATACTTCCTTTTGTAGTTTGATATTTCTTGGGAACAGAAATTCCGTATCCGTCATCCCAAATTGACATGGCGAAAGGAATTTGTAATACTCCAGCCGCATTAATTGATTCCCAAAAAGGTCCTTCAGAAGTCGAGGCGTCACCAATTGTTCCGAAAGCAACTTCATTTCCTTTGTTCGTGAATGAAGTCATCTTATGCAATGCTTTATCGCTTCTGTATACTTTTGAAGCTAGAGCTAACCCTACTAATCTTGGCATTTGACCAGCAGTAGGCGAGATGTCGGCAGAACTGTTTTTTTGCTCCATTAAGTTTTTCCAACTTCCGTCAGCATTCAAACTTCTTGTAGCAAAGTGTCCACCCATTTGACGACCTGCAGATGCCGGTTCCTTTTCAACGTCAGTATGCGCGTACAGGGCAGCAAAATATTCTTTTACGGTTAAGGCACCAATGGCCATCATGAAGGTTTGATCACGATAATATCCTGATCTGAAATCTCCATTTTGAAATTGTTTGGCCATTGCAAGTTGAGCGATTTCTTTACCGTCACCGAAGATTCCAAATTTCGCTTTCCCTCCTAAAACTTCTCTTCTTCCCATTAGTGAGGTCTCTCTCGAGATTCTCGCTAATTTGTAATCTGCTAATACTTCTGCGGTATGTTTTTTATCTACTTTGCTCAAAACTTCTTGCTCTTCTGCCATTAATGCCAAATTTTTAGTGGCATAAAGATAGCCATTTTAGAGCAAATTTTTACTGCATTTGTTAAGAATTTAGCGTCCTATTTTAAATCAGACAGAATGAAAAACGTAATTTATTTAAAATCAATTGGTTTTGTGGGCGACTGTTCCTTTAAAATTGAATAATTTTACTGCAAATTAGTCTTATGGATTTAGCAGAAAAAGTTTACATAGTTACAGGAGGGAGTTCAGGTCTGGGGAAGGCGTTTGCGAGAGAATTAGTAGTTAATTTGGCTCATGTTGTCATTACCGGAAGAGATGAAGAGAAGTTGAAAGCTGTAGCTAAAGATTTAGGCTGCAGATTCTGTCACGCAGATATGACAAAAGATGAAGACATTGATGAAGTAATTGCTTTTACGCTTAAGACATTTGAAAAAATTGATGGTGTAGTAAATAATGCTGGAATTGGCGGATGGTCTCCTTTAGAAGAATTGACACGCGATAAAATGCGAGAAGTGTATGAAGTGAATGTTTTTGGAGCGGCAATGATGGCGTCTAAAGTCACAAAAATATTTAAAGAGCAAAACCACGGCACAATAGTGAATATTGCTTCAACGGCTTCTTTAAAAGGATACAAGTACGGGACGATTTATTCTTCTTCGAAATTTGCTTTGAGATCTATGAGCCAGTGTTGGCAAGCAGAATTGAGACCTCATAATATTAGAGTTATTCAAATAAACCCTTCAGAGGTTCCTACCGCATTTGGTAAGGAAGATAGATTAGAAAAAGAGCAAGTTGATAACAAACTATCTCCAAAAGAAATTGCTGATGTGTTAATTGCTTCACTAAAGATGGATCCGAGGGGATTCGTGCCTGAAGTGACTGTTCACGCAACTAACCCTTTTTAGGACTCAATATTTTTTCAGTTAATAAAGTAGATCCTCCTAAATTCAATAGGTTGTGATCAATTCCCTTCTTAGGGTACTTCTTTTGTTTTGTGATTGGAGTAGATAACATAATGTGTTTTTTTTATTCTTATTTAAGTTAGATACAATTCTTGTGCCTAAATGTTCAAATTGACTGAAAGTAACCTCTCATCTATTAAATGGTAGTATTTCGATCTAATCTGTGATTTTGGACCAAAATTTGGATGTCTTGGCTGTAATGAACATTTAATTAGGTATCATTACATTTGCTATAATTACAACAAACACAAATGAAAAATTGGATTTTACTCAGCTCTGCTTTATTTGCAATAGTCGTATTTTCTTGCGCAGGAGGATCAAATGAAGATGCTCAAGATTTGCAAAATTTAAGTGATGGAATCCATCAAATCACTGATGATGGACCCGCCTCAACTTGTGAAAAAACAACAGTTGATCAATGGGATAATTTTCTTGGCGTTCCCTATGGGACGAATGAAACAGATCTCGATAGAAGACTTGGAAAATTTACTGGAGGAGATTGGATACCTGATTCTTCAGCCTTCGTTTATGAATTTAGAAGAGTGAAGAGAGCACCAGTTTCGGTTTGGGTGAATGGTAAAACAGGAAAAGTAGAAACCATTTTTATCGAAGTTCTTGGCTTGAATGAATTCTTTGATCAAGACTTAAAAGATGTACAAGAAGAGTTTGATATTCAACCTTGTGACATGCGATTCCTAGGTATTCAAGCAGATGAATTAATCAAAATAATGGGGAAACCTTCAAAAGACATTAACTCTGAAGAGGGCGTGAGATCAATATTCTATGATTCATCTGGCTTAAAGATTTCTGTAAACTTTAAATTCTACGACTCTCAAGAAGGTAGATGTTCATCTATTTCATTGAACTGGTTTTATTAGATAAAAGTCTAATAACCTTTCACTGCATCCAAGGCAACCTTGCTCTTCAAAAACTGACCATGACCAGTTCCACATAATCTTCCTTTCTCATCATAGAGTTTAGAAGTGGCTGAAAACATCTGTGCTGATTCGAAATCCATCACGCCTTCAGCATATATTTTGCCACCCAATATTGGTCTTAACAATTGAGTATTAAAAGCAGTGGTAACTATGAAGTTATCCAAGATCATTGATTGACAAGCGAAGTAGGCCGCATCATCTAATAGTTTAAAATAAACCGATCCATGTGTAGACATTCCAGCATGAAAGTATCTGTCATCCTTCATTTCTAAATCAATTCTTGCTTTGTTTTCTTCAACGCTCAATTTGATTCCTTCATAAAAATTGTGGATAGGGGCCGCGTCATACATGCGAACTAGTCTTTCAAAATGCTCCATTTATCAATGATTTCGATTTATTTGGCGTAAAAGTAGTCAACCATTTTTTAAAACAATTTGAAATCGTTAAATTCGTCAGTCAATTTTGAAATGTTAAGGCGGACGCCTTGGCTTGAAATTATTAAAATTTAAAAAGATCATTCACATGAGTATATACTTGGATTATTTAAAGGAAATAGAAGACAGAAAAACTAAAGGGCTTCATCCACAACCAATTGATGGAGCTGATTTGACATCTGCACTGATTACACAAATTTTAGAATTGGGTAATGAGCATAGAGAACAATCTTTAAATTTCTTTATCTATAATGTACTTCCTGGTACGACGAGTGCAGCTGTTGTGAAAGCCAAGTTTTTAAAAGACATTATTCTTGGGAATGCTGATGTAGCAGAGATTTCTAAGGACTTTGCATTTGAGCAGCTGTCGCATATGAAAGGTGGTCCATCTGTAGATGTTCTGCTAGATATTGCATTAGGAGATGATGAAGCTTTAGCTAATGATGCGGCCAAGGTATTAAAAACCCAAGTGTTTTTATATGAAGCTGACACTGACCGTTTAGTTCAGGCTATGAATGCAGGAAACGATCTTGCTAAAGGAATTATTGAAAGTTATTCTAGAGCAGAATTTTTTACCAAATTACCAGAGGTAGAAGAAGAAATTGAGATTGTGACATTTGTTGCTGGTATCGGTGATATCTCTACTGATTTATTATCTCCAGGTGCTGATGCACACTCCAGATCAGATCGTGAATTACATGGTCAATCTATGTTTGAGCATAATAAAGACATGCAAAACGAATTGTTAGCCTTAAAAGAGAAACATCCTGATAAACGTGTGATGTTAATTGCTGACAAAGGAACTATGGGAGTAGGGTCTTCAAGAATGTCTGGAGTTAATAACGTAGCATTATGGACCGGTATTTCATCTAGCCCTTATGTTCCTTTTATTAATATAGCTCCTGTAATTGCAGGAACAAATGGTATCGCACCAATATTCTTAACAACTGTTGGGGTAACTGGTGGTATCGGAATTGATTTAAAAAACTGGGTGAAGCAAAAGGATGCTGATGGAAATACTATTGTTGATGCCGAAGGAGACCCAGTTTTAAAAGAAGAGTACTCAGTAGCTACTGGTACAGTGCTGACAATTAATACTAAAACAAAGAAATTATATAACGGAGATAAAGAGTTAAAAGATATCTCTACAGCTTTAACTCCACCTAAAATGGAGTTTATTAAAGCGGGAGGTTCTTATGCGGTTGTTTTCGGTAAGAAACTACAAACTTTTGCTTGTAAAGTGTTAGGTATAGATGTTCCTCAAGTTTATGCAGCTTCTAAAGAAGTTTCTATTGAAGGACAAGGTTTAACTGCTGTTGAAAAAATATTCAATAAAAATGCAGTAGGAACAACTCCAGGAAAAACATTACATGCAGGATCTAACGTCAGAGTAGAGGTTAACATTGTAGGTTCTCAAGATACTACAGGCTTAATGACTTCTCAAGAGTTAGAAATGATGGCTGCTACAGTTATTTCACCAATTGTAGATGCAGGTTATCAATCAGGATGTCATACGGCTTCTGTCTGGGATGATAAGTCAAAAGCTAATATCCCAAGGTTAATGAAGTTTATGAATGACTTCGGATTAGTTACTGCTCGTGACCCTGAAAACAAATACCATCCATTAACAGATGTAATTCATAAAGTATTAAATGATATTGCAGTTGATGATTGGGATGTGATTATTGGTGGAGATTCTCATACACGTATGGCAAAGGGTGTGGCTTTCGGAGCCGATTCAGGAACTGTTGCATTAGCTTTAGCTACTGGAGAAGCGACAATGCCTATTCCTGAATCTGTGAAAGTTACTTTCAAAGGTGAAATGAAATCATACATGGATTTTCGTGATGTAGTTCATGCTACTCAACAGCAGATGTTAGAGCAATTTGAAGGTGAGAATGTTTTCCAAGGAAAAATTATCGAAGTCCATATTGGTACTTTAACTTCTGATCAGGCATTCACATTTACAGATTGGACTGCAGAAATGAAAGCAAAAGCTTCAATTTGTATTTCAGAAGAAGAGACTTTAATTGAGTCATTAGAAATTTCAAGAGATCGTATCCAAATCATGATTGATAAGGGTATGGATAATAAGAAGCAAGACTTCCAAGGCTTAGTTGATAAAGCTAATAAGCGTATCCAAGAGATGAAATCAGGAACTAAATTGGCATTAAAACCAGACGCGGATGCTAAATATTATGCTGAAGTTGTAATCGATTTGGATAAGATAGCTGAACCAATGATTGCTGATCCAGATGTAAATAACGAAGATGTTTCTAAGCGTTATACACACGATAATATTCAACCATTATCTTTTTACGGAGGTGTTAAAAAAGTAGATTTAGGCTTTGTTGGGTCATGTATGGTGCATAAAGGTGATATGCAAATCTTAGCTCAAATGCTTAAAAATGTTGAAGCTCAAGAAGGGAAAGTAGAATTTAAAGCTCCTTTAGTTGTTGCTCCTCCAACATACAATATTGTTGATGAATTAAAAGCTGAAGGCGATTGGGAAATTTTAGAAAAATATGCAGGATTCGTATTTGACGATAGCGCTCCAAAAGCTGAAGCTAGAACTAAGTATGAAAACAAAATGTATTTAGAGCGTCCAGGCTGCAGTTTATGTATGGGTAACCAAGAAAAAGCTGAACCAGGAGACACAGTAATGGCGACTTCTACTCGTTTATTCCAAGGTAGAGTAGTTAGAGACAGTGAAGGTAAGAAAGGTGAGTCTTTATTATCATCAACGCCAGTTGTAGTGCTATCATGTATTTTAGGAAGAACTCCTACTATGGCAGAGTATGAAGCTGCAGTTGACGGGATTGTATTGACTAAGTTCAAACCATCTAAAGTAAAAATGGTAAGCTAAGAATACTCTTAGAATTAAAAGAGATTAATACTATATACAAATCCCGATATCTTCTAGAGATCGGGATTTTTTTTTGAAAAAGAACTACATTAGAGGGATGCTAAAATTCTATCTTTTTGAAGCGGGTGCTACGAAGACAACTTTTATTAAAGTTTTTGAAAACGGAACTGAAGAATTGATTTTACCAGCTTTCAATGCAAATCGTGATCATTCAGAATTTGAGGAGGCTTTAAAGAGCAGAATAGAACTGAAGGCAAACTCAAAAGTATATTTTTATGGTAGCGGCTGCGCCGCCGAATCCAATAAAAATAAAGTGAAAAGACTTTTTGAATCATTTTCTCTCTCTCATTTAGAAGTTCATGATGACATTATTGCGGCAGCACGCTCTGTTTATGGGAATGATGCAGGTATTGTTGGGATTTTAGGAACAGGAGGATTGGCTGCATATTATAATGGTCAAACAATTGAGAGTAGAAGAGGAGGGTATGGTTATTTGCTTGGCGATCTAGGAGGGGGATTTGAATTAGGTAAAAGATTTTTGGCTTTATGGTTAAACGGAGATTTGTCTCAAAAGGCAAATGAGATTATTAATGAGAAGTTAGAAATTAGTCATGAAAGCTTCGTATCAAATTTCTATTCGAATCCTGATTTAGATTTTATTTCAAAAATGACGATCTATGCATTGCAGTTTGAGGAGGAAGAAGTTGTGAAACAGATGCTTGAAAAATACTTTGCAGATTATATAAGCAGTAATATTTCACCGCATTGTAAAGAACAAAAACGCGATTCATTCAGCACTGTGGGTTCGGTAGGTTATTTATTCAAAAGACATCTTGAGAAATCAGCCTCAATCTTAGGTTTGAACTTAAATACTTCTATACAGTACCCATCTAAAGCATTAGTTGAATACCACAGAAAAAACTCTTGATTCTAATAATTCATTCGTTTTCAACTTTATAATGAACTCTTCTAAAAGTCCTATCTAAGTAAATCCAATTTTAGTCTATTAAATAGTTGGGTTAGTAGAAAATGTACAAAGCAATCAAATATTAATTCGGATATTTAGATGTACATAATTGAGCCTAGATTTATGCAAGCATTGAGAATTCCAGCAACAGTTAAAACACCAGAGGTCCTATTTGACCCTGCCAATAGTGTGTTCGAAATTAAAGGGAAATCAATTCCTGACAATGCTGAAGAGTTCTATATGGATGTACTTGATTGGTTTGACGACTATGTTGCCAATCCTTCAGAAGAAACAGTCCTAAAAATAGATTTAGAATATTTCAATATTTCCTCATCAAAACGTCTTTTATTTTTGTTCTATAAATTGAACGAATTGGCGGATGGTGAAAAGAAAGTTAAAGTACAATGGTTTCACAATGAAGCTGATGAAGATATGTTTGAAGTCGGCCAGGACTATGCCTTTATGGTTAAAGTTCCTTTCGATTTCATAAGCCATTCATTGACCAATAGTAGCTTAGTAGAAGCTTCTTAAATATTAATACAATTGGTTTTTTTTTCTCCCTGTCGTTCGTTGAATGGCAGGGAGTTTTTTGTTAATAAAGGTTAACAATATTAGATGATATTTCAAAAAACAGAATAATCTAGCTGTATTCACGATATTGTTTATACTTTTGCTCCGTTTTAAAACAAGTCCAAATGGAAAATAATAACAATATGCTGGCTAAATTATCACTTGGAATCAATGTGATATTGATAATTGCCGTAATCGTCTTATTCGTAAAAATGCCTTCAGGTTCTGAAACTGCAGATTCAGAAGGTGCTGACTCTCTTGACACAAGTGTAGAGGTAGTTAATGACGGAGAAATGACTATCGCATATTATAGCGGAGATTCTTTGAATTCTACAACCTTTTTTGTTGACCTTCAGGCTGAGATGCAAAAATCTCAATCTGATGCTGAAACTAAATTGATGAATAAACAAAAATCAATTGAGAGATGGCAAGAGGGATGGAATGAAAAAGCTCAAACTGGTTTGATGCCGAGAGAACAAGAGCAATATGCTCAAGAAGCTCAACAAAAAGAGCAAGAGCTAATGATGTTTCAACAACAAGTTCAAATGGAAGCTGCGCAGACTCAAGAACAATTGATGATGACCATGTATGGAAGAATCAACCTTTATTCGAAATCATTTTGTGAGAAGAATAATATTGATGTTCTATTACAATCTCAATTAGGTAACAACATTTCTTATGTTGCGCCTCACATGGATGTCACAAAGCAATTCGTTAATCACGTAAACAATGAGTACGGCGGAACGACAGTTGAAGCGCCTGCTGAAGAAGGTGAAGGTGAATAATGCTCGTAGCTAAGAAAACCAAAGAAAATAATATTGCTGAGCATGTAATCTACATGTTTCAAATTGAAGATTTAGTTCGAGCAAATAAGCTTGATTTAGACTCAATTGTTCACACAATTCTTGCTCCGCAAATTCAAGATCCCGATTTACTTGCGGCATACACTAAATGGTATGGTGATTTAATCACTCAAATGAAGCGAGAGGGGATAGAAGAGAAAGGTCATTTGTCAGATTTAAATGAGGTTATTATGGAGCTTTTGATGCTTCATAATACTTTGTTAAATGTCTTGAATGATAAGGTTTACAAGGAGAAATTTGAAACGGCTTTACCTTCTCTTAAAGATTTCCAAGCCAAAAGTAAAACTGCTGAAGTGAATATCGTTGAGGTAGGATTGAATGCGCTATATAGTAAAATGATCCTAAAGCTTAAAGGGCAAGAGTTTACGGAGGCCACAGAAGAAGCTTTTACAACAATGTCACAATTACTTGGATATCTTGCCGTTTACTATAAGAAAATGAGAAATGGCGAATTGAATTTTGCCAATAATTAATATTCCTTCTCAAAATTTGTATCTATTGGTAAGGAATTAATCGTAGATTAGTCATTAAAACCCACTTGTGCTTGACCGCTTCCTATATTACTGTGTAGCACTGCCTTGGTCAGTCATGCCGCTCTGGCTCATTTATTTGCTGTCAGATCTGTTTTACTTTGTCATTAGGTTTGTGATTCCTTATCGTAAAAAGGTAATAGTTGAGAACGTTCAAAATTCATTTCCAGAATCATCCGAAAAAGAACAAAAAAGGATTACCAAAAAGTTCTATCGTTTTTTTGCCAATCTTTTTGCTGAGTCGATTAAGAATTTGACAATTTCAGAAAAAAGTCTGAGAAAGAGGATTTCAGTGAAGAATCCTGAAATTATGCAAGAGTTACATAAAGAGGGTAGAGATGTTCTCTTTTTATCATCTCACTTCAATAATTGGGAGTTTTTGATCACCAGTCAGGCACTACTTTTCGATTTTCAAGCTGTTGGAATCGGGATGCCATTGTCAAATAAATTTTGGGATGAAAAATTGAACGCTCGAAGAGAAAGATTCGGTATGAAAGTAGTGCACGCCGAGAACTATAGAGACGTTCTGAGAACTTATAAAGGAACGCCAACAGCCACTCTAATTTTAAATGATCAATCACCTGGTAAAAATGAAAACTGTTATTGGACCAATTTTTTAGGACAAGAGACTGCTTTTTATTTTGGGGCTGAAATAATGGCTAATCAAATGGATGCAGCAGTAGTGAATGCTATAATTCATAAAGTGAAGAGGGGAAAGTATGAGCTAGAGCTTGAACTTGTTACTAAGACTCCAAAGAACGAATCTTATGGTGCCATCACCGAACACTATATCAGAAGTCTTGAAAGAGCAATTCAATTAAAACCTGAGTACTGGCTTTGGTCACACAAACGTTGGAAAAAAGGTGTGCCTGAAAACCTTCAAGAAATGAAGGATAATCACAAAAAAAGATTTCTAGAAAAATTTAGGTCTTAAGTAGTAGGAAAGCGTTTGTTAGCTTTTACTTTCTTGGCTTGTTCAATGTGTCGCTCACAGTGGTACACAATGTATTGAAATGCATCTCCAACTCTCAATCTCACGATTGGTCTTTTCGAAAATGACATTTTCGTTTTACGAATGTTTATTTTTCGAGCATCTTCAATAGTCTCTAATAACTGTCCCTGAAAATCAATAAACTCCTCTAAGGCATTTTCAGTCTTCAGAGTAGAATTAATTAATGGGTTATAATCTTTTGGAGACTTAAGACTTCTTTTGACGTTCTTCAACTTACCTAGTTTTACTTTCAGGTAAGTTGCATTGCCCAATGGCGAACTTTGAAAAAGCTCATCAGCTTCTTGAAATCGAGTATTTTGAATTCTTTCTACAAAAACGGGCACGTAAAACCTATGAAAGGCGTTTAAATGAGCCAAGCATTGTGCAATGCTCCAAGAGCTCTTGTCTGGGTTCCAATACATTTGGTCTTCAGATAAATCAGAGAATTCATCACGAGCTTCTTTAGTCAGTCGATTCGTGATATGACTCAATTTATCTAAAAGGTCTTTAGACTTAACTTTTCGCACTAATGTATTTGCCCGATTGCTCATTACAATTCAAATATAGATAATCTTTTGAAGCAGTCAGTTCATATTTAATGCCAGAATGCATGTTTTATCAAAATCCATCATTTTTTGGTCTTAAGCTAGAATACTTCTTTGTCGCCTTAGAACAGTTCGAACCACCCCAAGTAATAACCTAAATAAATGATTCCTACCAAGAGAATTGCACCTAATACAACCCCAATTATATAGTAAAGCAGTGCCATAAGTAAGGCACCTATAAATCCACCAAGAAGTGCTCTTTTAATGTTTCTTGATTTTTTATTCTTTACAGTCTTCTTGTTTGTATGACTTTGCTTTTTTAATGTAAGTTTTTGTTTTAGCCCGGTAAACAGTGATATCTTCTTTCTTTCTTTTTTACGTTTTGTTTGAACATAGCTGTTAATCAAATCTGTCGATTCTTGTACTTCTTCAACTTCTTGATTGTTTTTAGGAGTAGAGTCTTCTTGCGAATTATCTA
>Ga0316204_10003699_pt1 | contig 29688 bp, 29 predicted proteins | sample 6monrhotite_MG_2_FD_205661 | JGI IMG/M metagenome (GOLD analysis project Ga0316204, IMG submission 205661) | Microbial mat bacterial communities from mineral coupon in-situ incubated in ocean water Damariscotta River, Maine, United States -... | ecosystem: Environmental > Aquatic > Marine >...
GCGTGCCCATCGCCGCGCCCAGCGCCAACAAATCGGGCTACGTCAGCCCCACCCAAGCGATCCATATCTTGATGCAGTTCAAGGACCGCGAAGGCCTCAACCTGATCATCGACGGCGGCCCGTGCCCGATCGGCGTGGAAAGCACCATTGTTGATCTCACCGGCGACGTTCCGGTGCTGCTGCGTTCGGGCGGCGTCGCGGTGGAAGACATCGAAGCCGTGGTGGGTCCCGTCAAGATCGACGACAGTGGTGACGTCAAGGCCCCAGGGCAACTCAAAAGCCACTACGCCCCGTCGATCCCGTTGCGCATCAACATCGATCCCAAAGACCGTTTGAAAGGCGAAAGCCTGATCACCTTTGGCCCCGACATGCCGCGCCGCGCCGCGATCAATCTGTCCAAAACCGGCGATCTCAAAGAAGCCGCGGCGAACCTGTTCACCATGCTGCGCGCGCTGGACATGCCCGGCATCCGCGGCATCGCCGTGGTGCCAATCCCCAACGTTGGCCTAGGCCGCGCCATCAACGACCGCCTAGAACGCGCCGCTGCGCCCAAAGAGGGCGATACCCCCGGTGGCCCACCCAAAGTCTTTGATCCCATCGGCAACAGCCAAATTTAATGCCGTTGTGGAGCCAAAGCTCTATATCATCGCAAACCTGGGGAGACGCGCATGTTCATAGGCCACTTTGGATTGGGTTTCGGCGCTAAAGCCGTTGCGCCTAAGGTGTCGCTGGGCACGTTGTTCATCGGCGCGCAGTTTATCGACCTGTTGTGGCCAACCCTGTTGTTGCTGGGTGTAGAGCGGGTGCAGATCGTGCCCGGCGCGACCACGGTCACCCCCTTGGTCTTCGTGCATTATCCCATTTCTCACAGTTTGCTGGCGGTTTTGGGCTGGGCGTTTGCGGTTGGGCTTGGATACCTGGCCCTCAAGCGCTCGCTCTCGCGGACATCGGTTGTCGGCGCGGTGGTTGTGGGCGCATTGGTCCTTAGCCATTGGGCTCTGGATGCCCTTGTCCACCAACCCGACCTCCCCCTGTTTCCCGGCAGCGCCACCCAGATCGGTCTACACGCCTGGTCTTCGCTGCCGTTGACGCTGGTCTTAGAGCTGACGGTTTTCAGCATCGGCGTGTGGCTGTACGCTCGCGCAACCCACGCCAAAGACGCAGTCGGTCGCTGGGCGTTTTGGGGACTGGTTGCATTTTTGTTGAGCTCTTACGCTGCGAACCTTTTCGGCCCGCCGCCGCCAAGCGTCGAGACCATTGCCTGGGCCGGACATTTGCAGTGGCTGATGGTGTTGTGGGGCTACTGGGTCGACAAACACCGCGAGCCTTCCGCGCACGCAATCGCGCGGCAAGCCCGCGCATAAAAAAATGCGAAAAATTGGGGAAATATAATTCCGCACACCGGGGACATGACCGATCTTCGTTCTCTATGGTGAGCCAACCGCTCAGCCTCTTCCACCCCCCGTCCCCGCCGTGGTATGGTCCGCGCCGCATTTAGATTTTGGGGATTTGACTTTGAACGCATCTGCTGAAAACTGGCAGCCGCCGGTGTCTTTTGAGGAACGGTTGCGCGGGGCTTTGATACCGCCGGCGCTGTATTACGTTTTGCGCGCGCGTCGTGAGTTGAAGCGTGGCGAGGCCGAGCTACGGATTTTGCCGTTTTTGATCGACCCCCAGCGCATCTGCGTCGATGCGGGGGCGAACAAGGGCGTTTACACCTATTGGCTGGAGCGTCTGTCCGCACACGTGCACGCCTATGAGCCCAATCCGAAAATGTTCGACGTGCTCATGCGCGGCGTCGGGGCCAAGGCCACCGTGCATCACGCAGCGTTGTCGGATCAAGCGGGATCGTTCGCGCTGCGCATCCCCAAGACCGCGCGCGGCACCTATTCCAACCAAGGCGGCAGCCTCAACCATCAAAAGGTCGGCGACATCTACGGCGAAGTGATCGTCGAGACCCGGCGTTTGGACGATGAGCCGCTTACCAACGTCGGCTTTCTCAAAATCGACGTCGAGGGTCACGAGATGGCGGTGCTCGACGGGGCGTTGGCGACCATCCAGCGCGACCGCCCCACCTTACTGATCGAGATGGAACAGCAACACACCGGACGGCCCATCGAAGACGATCTCAAGCGCGTCACCGATCTGGGCTACCGCATGCTGTTTTTGCATCGCGGCGTGCTCAACAGCGGTGATCGCTTCGATCCCAAAAGCCATCACACCGATGCGCCGAGCCCGGCGGATTACGTGTTCAACTTTATCTTCATTCCCAAAGAACGCATGCAAGGTGAAAAGGCGTCCCCGCTATGAGCGCGGATGCTCTCATTCAGGCCCTGATCGAGGCCATCGGCGCAAACGCGGTGGTCACCGATCTGGACGACTTGGCCCCGCATCTGGTCGAAGAACGCGGACTTTATCAGGGCACGTCCCCGGCGCTGGTCAAACCGTCCAGTACAGAACAAGTCACTAAAATTGTTAAGATTTGTGCCGCTCACACCACCCCCATCATCGCCCACGGCGGCAACACCGGGCTGGTCGGCGGCGGTGTGCCCGACGGTGCGGTGATCGTCGATTTTTCACGCATGAGCAAGATCATCTCCATCGACGCGGCGAACCTCACCATGGTGGTCGAGGCCGGTGCGATTTTGGCCGACGTTCAGGCTGCGGCTGAGGACGCAGGCGCGTATTTCCCGCTCAGCTTAGGCGCCGAGGGCAGCTGTCGCATCGGCGGCAATCTGTCCACCAACGCCGGTGGCGTACACGTGGTGCGCTATGGCAACGCGCGCCAATTGGTGCTGGGCCTAGAAGTCGTGCTCGCCGACGGGCGGGTGTGGGACGGCCTGAGGGCACTGCGCAAAAACAACACCGGCTATGAGCTGAAAGAGCTGTTTTTGGGCGCGGAAGGCACGCTGGGCCTGATCACCCGCGCGGTGCTGCGCTTGTACCCCAAACCGGTGAGCAAAGCGGTGGCGTTTGCGGGGTGTGCGTCGTTCGAACAGGCCTTGGCGCTCTATCAAGTGGCACGCAACCGCGCCGGTGACGTGTTGATGGCCTGCGAAGCGATGAGCGATTTCTCCGTCACCATCGCCGAAAAGCACATCGAAGGCGCCAGGTCCCCCTTGGAAGGCCGCCACGGTTGTTACGTGTTGCTGGAATTTGGCAGCTCGGACGCCGACGCGGATCTGAATGCGCTGATGGAAAAAGTGCTCGGTGACGCATTCGAAGACATGGTCATCGAGGACGCGGTGATCGCGCAAAGCGGCGCGCAAGCTGAGGGTCTGTGGAAAGTCCGCGAAGCCATCCCCGAAGCGCAGAAAAAAGAAGGCGGATCGATCAAGCACGACGTCGCGGTGCCGGTGTCAAAAACCCCGGAAATGATCGCCCGCGCCACGGAGCTGGTGGAAAAGCTGATCCCCGGCGTCCGCGTGGTGGCGTTCGGTCATCTGGGTGACGGCAACATCCATTTCAACCTCACCCAGCCTGAAGAATCTGATAAAGCCGAATTTCTCAGCCACTGGCACGCGGTCAACGAGCAGGTCCACGATCTGGTCGTCGGCATGGGTGGCAGCTTTTCCGCCGAGCACGGCGTCGGCCAACTGAAAACCGGGGAAATGGCGCGTTTTAAGTCCGAAGTGGAGCTGGACTTGATGCGCACGCTGAAAAATGCGCTCGACCCACTTAACCTGCTCAACCCCGGCAAGGTGCTCCCACCACAAAAATAACGCGTTCGCGGCTGTTTTTATTCGACTTTCTGGGCCTTTTCGGGCTGTTTTCCTTGATTTCGCCGCACTTTTCACGCACTTTGCGCGCTGACTTTGAACGCGCCGACGCTGTGCGTGTAGGTACGCCGTTACATTCGCTTTCCAGGAGGGGCTCAAGCGCACATGAGGGGGATCACCCGCTACATGTTTGGACAGTTGTTCGTTGGCTTGGCGCTGGTCGCGTCGGCGCTGACGTGCGTGGTGTGGCTGACCCAATCATTGCGCTTCGTCGACCTGATCGTCAACAGCGGCCTGTCTGCGGGCACCTTCGTCTACCTCACCGGCCTGATGATGCCCAATTTCTTGACCATCATTTTGCCCGTCAGCCTGTTCGCCATCATCACATTTAGCTATCACCGCATGATCATGGACCGTGAACTGGTGGTGATGCGCGCCGCTGGATTGGGGCAAATGGCGTTGGCCACGCCCGCACTGATCCTCAGCCTGCTGATCGTCGCCGTCGGTTATCTACTGTCCGCCTACGTGGTGCCGACATCGTATGCGCAATTTCGCGACCTAAAATGGGACGCGCGCTATAATTTTTCCCACGTCTTGCTGCGCGAAGGCACCTTCAACGACGCGTCGCGCGGCATCACGGTGTATGTGCGCGAACGCACCGATGACGGCCAGCTTTTGGGCATTATGGCGCACATCGAAAAAAGCGATCTCAAAAGCGAGACCTGGTTGGCGGAACGCGGCGCGCTGGTGGAAAACGAAGACGGTGCACGGGTGGTGATGTTCAACGGCTCTCGCCAGGAATTCACCAACAAAAGCAAACAGCTGACGATTTTGTATTTCGATCAGTCTGTGCTCGACCTCGATCCGCCCAGCGAGCAAGGCGCGGTGCGCCACCGCGAACCGCGCGAACGGACCATGGCGGAGCTCTACGATCTGGACACCACTGGGCTGGACGAAAACGGCATCGGCAAGTTCAAAGTCGAAACCCATCGCCGCCTCGCCTTTCCGTGGAGTGCGTTGGGCTTCACCATGATCGCGCTCAGCGTTTTGATTTCCGGCGCGTTCACCCGGCGCGGCGAAGGCAAACGGGTGTTCATCGCGGTGCTATTGGCCGCCGGTTATCAGGGGGCAATGCTCGCCATCCTCAATGCAGCGGCGAAAAACGGTGCCTTGTTCCCCGCTGTTTACGCCGTCACCGCCACCCCCATCGTGCTGGGGTTGGTCGTTTTGTTGCTGCCGGGGTTGTTCACGGGCCAAATGTTTCGCTCGACATCGATGCCCACCACAAGCAAACCGGCTTAGGGGGTGAGATGAAATTATCCGGCACCCTATCGCTGTACATCGGGCGTAATTTCCTGCTGAGCTTTCTCGGCTTCTTTTTAGGTCTGCTGACGCTGATCTTGCTGCTCGACAGTATCGAGCTTTTGCGCCGCGCGTCCTCCAAACCCGACGTCACCCTGTTCATCATTTTGCAGATGGCGCTATTGAAGCTGCCGCACATGGGCCAACTGCTGTTCCCGTTCGCGGCGCTATTTGGCGGTATGACGGCGTTTTGGAAGCTGTCGCGTAGCCAAGAGCTGGCCGTCACCCGGGCGGCGGGCATTTCAGTGTGGCAATTTTTGTTGCCAGCGCTGATTTTGGCGGCGTTGCTCGGTGTGTTCAAGGTCACCGCCTTCAATCCCCTGGCGTCGGCGACGCTGGCGCGCTTTCAAGCCATGGAAGCCATTCATCTCAAAGGGCAAAAGAGCATCCTGGCGATTTCCAGCAACGGTTTATGGCTGCGCCAAGGCACCGCCGAAGGCCACGCCGTGGTGCATGCAGTCAATCTGTTGCAACAAGGCGAGCGGGTCGAGCTGCAAAACACCATCACATACCTGTTCCAAGGCCAAGACACGTTTATCGGGCGCGTGGACGCCGAGCGAGCCGTTTTGGGTGATGGTTTTTGGCGCATGGAAAACGCCTGGGTCAATTCCCCCGAAGCCCCGCCGGAGCATCTTACTGAGTATTGGCTTGAGACCGATTTGACCATGACCAAAATCCAAGACAATTTCGCAGCCCCCGAGACGATGTCGTTTTGGAAGCTGCCCGAATTTATCAAAACCCTTGAAGATGCTGGATTTTCCGCCATTCGCCACCGTTTGCAATGGCATGCGCTTTTGGCCTCGCCGTTGCTGATGTGCGCCATGGTGTTGATCGCCGCGACCTTTACACTGCGTCACGCGCGGCGCGGCGCCACCACCTTTGTCATCGCCGCAGGTGTCTTCACCGGCTTTGTTTTGTACTTTTTTTCGGACGTGGTTTATGCGTTGGGGCTGTCCGACAGCATCCCCGTGACGTTGGCCGCATGGGCGCCATCGGGGGTCGCATCCATGTTGGGGCTTGCCATGTTGCTTCATCTTGAGGATGGTTAGGCCGCAATGATTATGAAACGCACCCTGCTGGCATCCTTGAGCGCCGCCGCCATCCTTCTTGGCGGCGCGTTGACGGCTGTGTCGGCCCACGCCCAACAAGCATCAGGGGGCGAGGAGCCAGCCACCTTCGCCGCCGATGAAATGAGTCACGACCAAGCGCAAAGCGTGGTCACCGCCCGCGGCCATGTCGAAGTCAATCATGGCGAACGCACCTTGTTGGCCGATTCCATCAGCTACAACCAAATCAGCGACACCCTGATCGCCAATGGCAACATTGCCTTGCATCTGCCGACCGGTGAAATTCTGTTCGCCGAGTCCTTGGAAATCACCGGCGATCTTAAAAATGGTCTGATTTCCGATCTGCGTGCCGTGATGAAGGATCGTTCGCGCTTCGCCGCCAAACAAGCCAAGCTGGTCAACGACGAAACCCTAACCATGGACCGGGCGGTGTATTCGCCTTGCGAACAGTGCAAAGACGACCCGACACGCCCGCTTTTGTGGCAGCTCAAGGCGATCAAAATCGTCCATGACCGCAACAAAAAGATCATTAGCTATTACGATGCATGGATGGAAGTCATGGGAATCCCCGTGATGTACACACCTTATCTGAGCTACCCGGACCCCACGGTGAAACGCAAATCCGGTTTTCTCACCCCCAGTTGGGGCGGGTCAAGCGATCTGGGTTTTGTCGCGCGTGCGCCTTACTTTTACGCCCTGGATGAGTATTCAGACGTCACCGTCACGCCGATCATCACCTCCAAGGAACACGGCGCGGTGGCGGGCGAATACCGCGAACGCTTCACCAAGGGCGAGTTCAACGCCGATGCCAGCGTGGCTTACGATTCAAAATCCAGGGCTTACGGCCACATCAAGTCCGAGGCGCGGTTCGACATCAACAACTCATGGCGCTGGGGCGCGGACGTCAATCGTTCGTCATCAGACACCTACATGCGCCGTTACGGCTTTGGCGGCGAAAACAGCCTCACCAGCCAAGCCTTTTTGGAAGGTTTTCGCGGCAACAACTACACCTCCGTTTCTGCCTTGGCCTTTCAGGGTTTGCGCGCCGAGGACGATTCCCGCACCAGTCCGCTGGTGTTGCCGATGGTTCAGTTCAACCACCAAGGCGATGCGAACAAATACGGCGCTTACAATACCTTTGATATGAACATCACCGCCCTCACGCGCGAGCAAGGTACCGATTCCACCCGCATCAGCTTGCGGCCGAGTTGGAATGTCAGCCACATCGCACCCAAGGGCGACATCTACAAGCTGCGCGCGACCATGGGCTTGGATTTTTTCAATACCCAAAGCCTGAATGTGCCGGAAAATCGGGGCACCACATACAACGGATCAGCGCTTCGGGTGTATCCGGAACTGGCGTTCGATTGGAGCTGGCCGTTCGCCCGTCGCACCGCAAGGGTCACCGAAACGATCGAGCCCATCGCTCAGGTCATCGTCAGCCCTTACGGCGGCAACACTTACAAAATGTCCAACGAGGACAGCCAGGATTTCGACTTTAACGACACCAACCTGTTCAGTGCCAACCGCTTCACCGGGTACGACCGTGTCGAAAGCGGCCCGCGCGCCAACTACGGACTGAAGTGGGGCGTGGTTGGCGATCGCGGGGGCAGCACCTCGGTGTTGGTGGGGCAAAGCTACCATTTGACGGACGATAGCACCTTCCAAGTCGGATCTGGTCTCGAAGACAATTTTTCCGACTACGTCGGTCGATTGAAAGTGTCGCCGGGCGATTATCTGAACCTGCTCTATCGTACCCGCATCAGCAAGGATAGCCTCGACTTCAAGCGCAACGAAATCGGCCTGAACGGCAAATATTCCATCGTCAATTACAGCGCCGACTATGTCTTCTTCGACAAGCAGCAAGGCAGCGAATTCGATGGCCGCAAAGAACTCAGCTTCAACTTCGGCAGCGAAATCAATGACTTCTGGCGCACCAAACTCACCGGCGTACGCGACATGTCCGACAACGGCGGGCAGCGTTCCATGGCGCTGAGCTTTGTTTACGAGGACGAATGCCTGACCTTCGACACCACACTGGGACGCACGTTCTATCTTGATCGCGAAGTCCGCCCCACAGATGCCATCATGTTTCGCATAGTGTTTAAGACACTCGGCGAGGTGAGATCGGACGTCACCGCAAGCAACTGACGACGCCCCACAAGACGTCACGCCATTTGCAGTCGGCGCATTGCCGAATGTATGATGCGGGCATAACAAAAGAGAATGCTACGGACCATGCAACGCACCACCGCACACGCACCACGACACAGCACGTCTGGCTATCGCCCCTTTGTCTTTGCGCGCACTTTTGTCCGCGCGAGGTTGTGCATATTTGGCCTTGTTATCTTAGCGATGACGAGCCTGCTTCCCGTACATGTCCAAGCCCAAACACAGGCCCAAACACAGGGTGGATTGGGCATTGCCGCCGTGGTCAACGACGACGTAATTTCAATGCTCGATTTGAATGCGCGCATCTCCATGGTGATAGAATCGGCACAAATTAAAAATACCGCCGAAGACCGCATGAGGATCGCCCCACAGGTGCTGAGCGGTCTGATCGATGAAAAACTGAAGCTGCAAGAAACACGTCAGAGCGGCGTCAAGGTGACACAAGACAACATCGAGTTGGCTCTCAAAGACATTGCCGATAAGAACAAAATGACGATGGAACAATTGACCGCGCATCTGCAAAAAATTGGTGTGCCGATTTCCACGCTGGCCACCCGCATCGAAACAGAACTGGCGTGGAACTACTACGTGCAACGCCGCCTCGCAAAACAAATCCAAGTCGGCGGCGAAGAAATCAAAGACGAAATCAACCGCATTCAAACCAATGCGGGCAAGCCTGAATATCTATTGGCTGAAATTTTCCTGCCAGTGGAATCCCCGGCTCAAGAGGCCGAAGTGCGCGCCGTGGCGGAACGCCTGTTGATGCAATTGCAACAAGGCGCGCCGTTTTCCGGATTGGCGAGAAACTTCTCACGCGCGCCGTCTGCCGCGCTCGACGGCGATATGGGCTGGGTACAATACGCCAATTTAGACCCTGCGTTGCAACAGGTAATCTCGAAAATGCGCGCCGGCACCGCCAGTCTCCCTGTGCGCACGCTAGGCGGATATTACATCATGTTTTTGCGCAAAATCCGCACCAGCCCCGGCCTTGGTAGTGGAGATGCAACGGTGAAATTGTCTCAGTACCACGTGCCCGCACCGAAAGGCAGCACTGCGGCGACATTGCAGGGTTTAAGCAATCAACTCGTCGCCGCAACCCGCAACATAAGCAATTGTGCTCAGTTGGAAGCCGCCGGGGCGCAATCGGGGTCTTTAATGTCCGGGTCGTTGGGCGAAATGAAGCTCACCACATTGCCCGATGCGATGCAAAATGTACTCGGTGATCTCAAGGTCGGCCAGCCCAGCACGCCCATCCCCACTGGCGGAGGCTTGGCGGTACTGATGATTTGCGAACGCACGGATGAAACCGTGGATATGGACAAAGTGCGTGAAGATATTCGCGAGAAATTGGTGAAGAGTCGCCTTAACGTCGCCGCACAGCGCAAACTGCGCGATCTCCACCGTGACGCATTTATCGATACGCGCTTATGAACGCGGCCTCGCCCTGTGTGAAAGATCTCCTGCCCCTGGCGCTGACCATGGGCGAGCCCGCTGGCGTCGGCGGCGACATCACCCTCAAGGCTTGGCTGCGGCGAGATGAGGGTTTGCCGGTTTTTTTCACCATTGACGATCCGGGACGCCTGATCAGCCTCGCCAAGCATTTAGGCCTGGACGTGCCGGTGCGGATCATTTCCCACCCGCTCGACGCGCTGGACCATTTTTACGATGCTTTACCGGTGCTGAGCGAACCATTGCCCGCCCCCACCGTACGGGGGACGCCAGATCCGCAAAACGCCAAGGCCGTCATTAACGCCATCGAACGCGCCGTTGCGCTCACCACCTCGGGACAAGCGAGCGCGGTGGTCACCAACCCCATCGCCAAGGACGTGCTGTATGAGGCCGGTTTCAATTTTCCCGGCCACACCGAATTTCTCGCCCACCTTGCAGGCGAAGACATCAAGCCGGTGATGATGCTGGCGTGCGACAAGTTACGGGTGGTTTTGGCCACCGTGCATGTCTCTGTGCGCGAAGCGGTCGAGCAACTGAACGCCGAGACCATCGTCGAAGTCGCCCGCATCACCCATGCGGCGCTGAAACGCGACTTCGCCATCGCGGACCCGATCATCGCCGTCGCCGGGCTCAATCCGCACGCGGGCGAAGGCGGCGCCATGGGCCGTGAAGAAATCGACATCATCGCCCCCGCCATCGAACGCCTCAAGGCGGACGGCATCAACGCCGTCGGGCCGATGCCGCCCGACACCATGTTCACCGCCCACGCCTTGCCGACCTACGACGTTGCGCTGTGCATGTATCACGACCAAGGCCTGATCCCGGTCAAGACGCTGGATTTCAACGGCGTCAACATCACGTTGGGTTTGCCGTTGGTGCGCACCTCACCCGATCACGGCACCGCGTTCAACATTGCGGGCACCGGCAAGGCGTCGGAAGAAAGCCTGATGGCGGCGCTGCGCACGGCGGATCGTATGGCCGATGCCCGCGCCGGATTTGAGGCTTAAGTCATGGCTGGCGAGCACATCGACAACCTGCCGCCGCTGCGCGACATCATCGCCGAACACGACTTGGCGGCGAAAAAGCAGTTGGGCCAGAACTTCCTGTTGGATTTGAATCTGACGTCGCGCATCGCGCGCACCGCAGGGGACCTCAGCGACACCACGGTGATCGAAATCGGGCCGGGTCCGGGCGGCCTCACCCGCGCGATTTTGGCGGCGGGGGTAAAGAAACTGATCGCCGTCGAACGCGATGATCGCTGCATCGGCGCACTTAATGATTACCTTGCGCCTGCGTATCCGGACCGCTTTAACATCATCGCCGGGGATGCGCTGGAACAAGATTTTGAGGCCCTCGCCCCGCCACCGCGCCGGATCATGTCCAACCTGCCCTACAACATCGCCACGCCGTTGCTGATCGGGTGGCTGAAGAGCACCCGCAAAGACTCAAGCGCGTTCACCGGCTTCACTTTGATGTTTCAAAAAGAGGTCGCCGATCGCATCACCGCCAAGCCGCGCACCAAGGCCTATGGGCGGCTGTCGATCATGTGCCAATGGCTGTGCGAGGTGCGCCCCGAATTCAACATCGATGCCCGCGCCTTCACCCCGCCGCCGAAAATCCAATCCACCGTGGTGACATTGACCCCGCGCCCAGAGCCACTTGGCGCGGCCAGTTGGGACGCGATGGAAAAGGTCACCGCCACCGCGTTTGGACAACGCCGCAAGATGCTGCGCCAAAGCCTCAAATCTCTGGGGCTCGACCCAGAATCCGTCGGCATCAAGGAAACTGCCCGCGCCGAAGAACTCAGCGTCGAAGATTTCGCCGCGTTGGCGCGGTTGCTGGAAGCGCAATGAGCGTGCATCTCTTCGTACAAGGCCTTGGCCTTGGCGCGGGGCTGATCATCGCCATCGGTTCGCAAAACGCTTTTGTGTTGCGCCAAGGCTTGAAGCACGAACACCACTTCGCCATCGCCACCGTGTGTTTCATCATCGACGCCGCTTTGATCACACTGGGCGGTCTCGGGGTCGGCACGCTGGTCGCCAGCACGCCTGCGCTTGCCACCGGGGCGGCGGTGTTCGGCGCGGTGTTCTTGTTCGCCTATGGCCTGCTCGCGTTTCGTCGAGCCTGGGTGGGGGAAGTGCTCAAAAGCGAAAATGGTGATAACACACCCGCACGCATGAGCCTCAAAGCCGCGCTCATCACCACGCTCGGCTTCAGCTTGCTCAACCCGCATGTCTACCTCGACACCGTGGTGCTGCTCGGCGGCATTTCCGGCCAACATCCGTGGCCGGACCGGGCGTGGTTTCTGGGCGGCGCGGTCATCGCATCGTTCGTCTGGTTCTTTGCGCTGGCGTTTGCCGCCACCAAACTCGCCCCCCTGTTTCGCGCGCCCGTAACCTGGAAAGCGCTCGACGCCACCATCGGCGTGGTGATGTGGGCGATTGCCTTTAGCTTGATGAAACCGTTGGCGTTTTGAGCTCTCCGGTCGCTTAATACAGATACGTCCTATTTACAGCATTCAATACATACACACTCACCAATATTAGTATATTACATATATTGTAATTTGACGCATATCAATGCATTACTTCTATTTTCGTGAACACACTCCAATGCGTGGGCATTTATACTTTCACAGTTTTCACAATTACTAACCTCAAATGGGGAGTGTTGGAATGAAAAGCTCACACACAATCAGGGCGGCACGCCGGTGGATCACCGATATAGCCGTCTTTAGCGCCGTTATTGGTGCCGCCTTTACGTCTTACGCTGCAGAACCGAATCTCATTCTCACCGCAGATGAGCAGGCAAAGGCCAACCAAATTTTCTTTCAACGTTGTGCAGGTTGTCACGGCGTGTTGCGCAAAGGCGCCACCGGAAAACCGCTGACCACCGACATCACCAAGGAACGCGGCTATGAAACACTGGTTGCGTTCATCACCTATGGCTCGGCTGCCGGCATGCCCAACTGGGGAACGTCTGGTGAATTGAGCGAAGCCGAAATCGACTTGATGGCGCGCTATCTGCTCAACGAGCCGCAAACTCCGCCGGAATTCGGCCTGCCCGAAATCATGGCCAGTTGGGAACTGCGTGTCCCACCCGAAAAACGCCCAGCCAAAAAAATGAACGATTGGGACATCGACAATCTCTTTTCGGTGACCCTGCGCGATGCCGGTCAAATCGCTCTGATCGACGGCAAGACCTATAAAATCAAAACCATCATCAACACCGGTTATGCCGTGCACATCACTCGCATTTCCGCCAGCGGGCGTTATCTGTTTGTGATCGGGCGCGACGCCAAGATCAACATGATCGATCTGTGGATGAAAACACCAGATACGGTCGCGTCCATCAAAGTCGGCATGGAAGCACGATCCGTCGAGTCGTCCAAAATGAAGGGCTATGAGGATAAATACACCATCGCCGGTGCGTACTGGCCGCCGCAATTCACCATCATGGATGGCAACACGTTGAAGCCGCTGAAGGTCGTTTCCACCCGTGGCATGACCGTCGGCACCCAGGAATACCACCCCGAGCCTCGGGTCGCGGCGATTGTCAGTTCGCATTACCGACCGGAATTCATCGTCAACGTGAAAGAAACCGGCAACATCTTGCTGGTCAATTACGAAGACATCAAAAACCTCAAAACAACCACCATCGAAGCCGAGCTATTCCTCCATGACGGCGGTTTGGATTCCACCGGTCGCTATTTCATGGTCGCCGCCAACGCCAGCAACACCATCGCCGTTGTCGACACCAAAGAAGGCAAGCTGGTCAAGCTGATCCGCGAAGCTGACGGCGTCGGCATCACCCCGCATCCAGGACGCGGGGCCAATCTCAAGCACCCGAAATTTGGACCCGTGTGGGCGACCAGCCATCTCGGCGACGAAACCGTGGCGCTGATCGGCACCGACCCCGAAGGCCATCCCGATCAAGCCTGGAAAGTGGTGCAAAGCTTAGAAGCCCAGGGCGGTGGTTCGTTGTTCGTCAAGACCCACCCCAATTCCACCAACTTGTGGGTCGACAGCCCACTCAATCCCGACGATGAGGTCTCAACTTCGATTGCGGTGTTCGACATGACCAAGCCGGATGCGCCGTATGAGGTGATCCCCATCGCCGAACTCGCAGGGCTCAAGGAAGGTGCGCGCCGTGTCGTGCAGGGCGAATACAACAAGGCCGGAACGGAAGTGTGGTTCTCTGTGTGGAACGGTAAAGATCAAGAATCCGCGATCGTGGTTCTCGACGACAAAACCCGCAAAGTGAAAAAAGTCATCAAAGACAAACGACTGATCACCCCAACCGGGAAGTTCAACGTCTTTAATACGCGCGAGGACGTGTATTAAAAAAGGTCAGGCACCAACTCCTGACCATCAAGCCGCCGGTCTGTCCCAGACTGGCGGCTTTTTCTTGGCCGTGGCGCCAACCGAGCGGCATTTTCACTTTTATGTCATCATCTCGCTGATTTTTTTGTCGCTGTTGACAATGTGATCAACGATCCAGTCGATGAGGAGCTGCTCGGCCTTTTCGCTGTCGGAGACACCGCCCTTGCTGGCATAATTGGACATGAACTCGGTATAGTCGTCCAGCAGCTCATCATGCTCCACTTTGTGTTCACCATAGAGCGGGTGCTTATGATCAAGCATGAAATGCTCCTCAAGGGCAAAGTGAGCTTGCATGCGGGCATGGATTTGACCCAGAGTGGCTTTGATCTCCTCCTCGCTGACGTGGTCGATCAATTCCTGATGAAGGCGATTGATGTCGCTGACCAGTGATCGGTGTTCATAATCAAGTTCATCAATACCGATCAGGAAGTCGTCGGACCATTCGATGCCTGTGCGCGCCATGACCATTCTCCCATCAATACAAACAGGGGCTTGGTCTTGATTATAGCGCGAATGGGCCGACAAGGGGGGGTGCGTAATATGGAGAACCTCCATATTACCAACAATTTTCAATATACGATAAAGCGCGCTCTCGCGGCGCATAAGCTCCCTTACTCGGTTCCACACAACACCCGCACGAAGTCATACAGCCCCTCGCGGCGGTCTTTTTTGAGGCGTTCGGCGGTGAGGATGGCTTGCACTTCGCGTACGCTGTCTTCTACGTCGATGTTCACAACGATGTAGTCGTATTCGTCGTAGTGCTTCATCTCATCGGCGGCTTTGGCCATGCGCTTTTGGATCACGTCTTCGGGGTCTTGGGCGCGGGTGCGCAGGCGATTTTCCAGTTCGTCCTTGGACGGCGGCAAGATGAAGATGCGCACCAGGTCGTGACGGGCGCGGCCGTGCAGCTGCTGGGTGCCTTGCCAATCGACGTCGAACAGCACGTCCTTGCCGTCCGACAGCGCGTCTTCCACCGGGGGGCGCGGGGTGCCGTAGGAATTTTCGAACACGGTGGCGTGCTCCAAGAACTCATCCTTGGCGACCATCTCGTGAAAGGTGTCTTTGGTGATGAAGAAGTAATCCTTGCCGTCCACTTCACCGGGGCGCGGTGGGCGGGTGGTGGCGGACACCGACATGGTCAGTTCTGGCTCGCGGCTGAGAAGTTCACGTGAAATCGTGCTTTTGCCGGCGCCGGAGGGGGATGACAGAACCAGCATCAGACCACGGCGTTTGATGTTGTGCGGATCATTCAATGTTTTGTACCTGCTCGCGAAATTGTTCGATTACGGCTTTCAGATCCAAGCCCACGCGGGTCAGATCGGTGTCGGAAGATTTGGAACACAGCGTGTTGGCCTCGCGGTTAAACTCCTGACACAAGAAATCCAGCCGCCGCCCCACCGGGCCGTCTTGAGCCAACAGATCGCGCGCCGCTTCGATGTGTGCGCTCAGACGATCAAGCTCTTCGCGCACGTCGGCCTTGGTCATGACGATGGCGGATTCTTGGGCGAGACGGTCGGGATCGATGGCGGCGATGTCTTGAACCAAAAGCAAAACTTGATCGGCCAAGCGTTTGCGGATGGCGTCCGGCTGCAACGCCGCCAGTTCGCCCGCTTCTTCGCTGAGGTTTTCGATCACCGCCAATTGGTCATGCAGCACCCCGCCCATGCGTTCGCCTTCGTCGTCGCGGACCTCGGCCAGTTGGTCGAGCAGCTGTTCCAGCCCTTCCATAAGGGCGGCTTCCAGGGCGCGGTTTTGCGCGTCACCGGCTTCATCGTCGGATTGTTCCAACACCCCGCGCAACGCTAAGATGCCGTCCACGGATGGCGGTCGCACGCCGGGCACGGCGTCTTGTATTTTAGGGATCGCGCTGAGAATTTCCGCCAGCACGTCTTCGTTCACCGCCACGCTGGCGCGCGCTTGGGTCCAGTTGACATCCAGGTTCAGCGAGACATTGCCGCGCTTGAAGCGTTTGGTGACGCGGTCGCGCGCCGGGGCATCGATGAAATCGAAACCGCGCGGATAACGCAGCCGCACATCGAGGCCCTTGCCGTTGACGCTCTTGGCTTCCCACCCCCATGTACAGGTGTCGGTGGCCCCCTCAGTTCGGGCGAAGCCGGTCATCGATGAAACGCTCACAAGAATCCCCTTTATAAGGTTGTGTCTACTTATACCCTTCCCCCTCTTTGGCAACAAGCCGGGGGCAACATAATGGGCCTCAACTTCTCATTTGCAGCGCGCGTGCGGATCGGGCACTCTGCGCTCATGAAAGAACCCAAATCCATACTCATCACCGGCGCCAGCAGTGGCATCGGCGCGGCGCTGGCCCTAGAATACGCCGCCCCCGGTGTGCACCTGACGGTGACCGGACGTGATACGGCGCGCATCGAAGATGTGGGACAGCGGTGCACGGACAAAGGCGCAACTGTGCACGCCGCAGCCTTGGACGTCACCGACCGAGAGGGCATGGCCGCGCTGATCCGTGAAACCGACCAAATCCATCCGCTCGATCTGGTCATCGCCAACGCTGGCATATCGGGCGGCAACGGTGGCGACGGCGAAAACGAAACACAAGCCCGCGCCATCTTCGACGTCAACTTCACCGGCGTGCTCAACACCGTCTGGCCCGCCATTGAGGCGATGAAAACCCGCAAAAGCGGGCACATCGCGATGGTCAGTTCCATCGCCGGGGTCACGCCGCTGCCCGGCGCACCAGCCTATTCGGCGTCGAAAGTCGCCGTTAAAGCCTATGCGGAAGCCTTGAACGGTGCGCTGCGGCCTGAGGGCATCGTCGTCACCGCCATTTGTCCGGGTTTTGTCGAAAGTCGCATCACCGCAAAAAACGACTTTCCCATGCCGTTGCTCATGGACGGCCCCCAAGCCGCGCGGCGCATTCGAAAAGGCTTGAGAAAACGCCCCATCAGCCTGTTTTTCCCCAAGCGTCTTGCCGCCATGACATGGCTGATCAGTATGCTGCCGCCGTGCTGGCGGGTGTGGATTTTGTCGCGCGCGCCGAAAAAAAGCTGACTCTGCCAGTCCTGGCAAAACCCCATTGACGCCGTGTTGCGTTGAGTTCACGATACCGATGAAACCTGAGGGACGTTTCAATAGCGAACATTCTTTAAGGGGCATTTTTTTATGATTGTTTGTGGCGGCAATTATTTTGCGCATCTTTTGACATGGTAGAACCTCTCGCCAATATCCTTGTGATCGATGACAGCCCCACGGTCTGTAAGCTCGTCACCTATGTGTTGGCGGAACGAAATTATCAAGCGACCGAAGTTTACGACATGGAATCGGCACTCGAATTGTTCGAGCTGATCGCCCCGGATCTGGTGCTGACGGATATCTTGATGCCCGGCATCGGCGGATTGGCCGGTATCTCTATAATGCGTAAAAAATGGCCGGACACGGCCATCATCGCCATGTCGGCAGGTGCTGGAAACATCAACTCTCTTGACACCCTCACCGCCGCGCGACGCGTGGGTGCGGATGCGGTTATCAAAAAACCATTCAAACCCGAAGAGCTCTATCCGCTTGTTGAAAAAACCCTCAAGCTCTACAAAGAAAGCTCCAAACACAAAAGGGTCCTGGTTATTGATGACAGCTCGACCATTCGCATGATGCTGTCGCGCGAATTGACCAGCTGTGGTTTCATCTGCAAATCCGCCGCCAGCATGGAAGAGGTCCTGAGTTCGGATGACATCGTCGGCCTCGATCTGGTGATCATCGACATTTTCATGCCCGGCATCGGCGGCATTGGCGGCATTCAACATATTCGCAAGAATTGGCCGGATATTAAAATCATCGCTATTTCGGGGGGCTGGGGCTCATCCGAAAGCAACGACGCGTTATCGGCGGCCGAAAAAATCGGTGCCGACGCGACCCTTAAAAAGCCTTTTGAAATGGCTGTGCTGGGTGCCACCATCGACACGCTATTGGAATCGTAAAATTTTTTATAATTTCGTTTGCATCCGGACGCAGCTTCACATTCGTGCTGGTACTGCCATGACGTGATATGCTTGAGAGTGAAACGTTCTCTGACCCGAGATGGGAGGTGGCACGATGACCTGGATTCTCCGCACGACGACCACACTTTTCCTCTTTGCCGCCCTAAGCTTCAGCCCGCACACCACGTTTGCCACCGAAGCCTTTTCCGGGGCGCACGACCTCAAAGGCTGGTGCGACAATATGGATATGGATGACGTGCACTGGGGCTTGTGCGTCGGTTCAATCACCGCGGTGCACGACGCCGCCATGACCTATCAAGGCTTTGAGGATATGAGCCAGCTTGTCTGCACCACCGACACCACCACCCGTGGCAATGTGGTGATGGCGGTCAGGTCGTATATGGACGACCACCCCGAAGACTTGGACTACAGCCTCGGTGACGTGGTTCTGGCCGCCCTGATCGACAAATTCCCGTGTGATTGATTCCGGCAATCAGTTGTCAGCGCGCTCGCGCTTGATTTTGCGCCAGCGCTGAACGTTCCTGTTGTGCTCTTTCAAGGTTTTCGCGAACACATGCCCGCCGCTGCCGTCGGCGACAAAATAGAGCGCATCGGTTTGGGCGGGATGGATCACCGCGTAGATCGCATCACGGCCCGGATTGGCGATGGGCGTGGGCGGAAGCCCCTTAACTCGATAGGTGTTAAACGGGCTGTCAACTTTCAAATCAGCTCGCGTCAAAGCTCGCCCCAACGCCCCAGATCCATCGGTCAAGACATAGACCACGGTCGGGTCCGATTGCAGCCGCATCCCTTTTTTCAGACGGTTGAGAAACACCGCCGCGACCCGTGGGCGTTCCGCGGCGACGGCGGTTTCTTTTTCCACAATCGACGCCAAGATCAAGACCTCTTTGGCGGATGTAAGGACGAAGTCATCCGGTCGCTGCGCCCAAAGTTCGGCCAACACAGCGCCCATATCGTCGGCCATGCGCGCGATCAATTCATTGCGCGTTCCGCCCCACGAATAATGATAGGTTTCGGGCAGCAGCCAGCCTTCATCGGGAATGGCGGTGATGTCGCCCTGCAAGCCTTCGGCGTCTTGAACCACCATCAAGGCTTCGGTTAGCGAAAGCCCTTCGGCCAAGGTCAGCTTGCGCACCACCGTCTTGCCGCTTTTGAGAATATCGAGAACTTGAACCGTGCTGGCGCGCGCAGGAAAATCGTATTCACCGGCGCGCAATTTGGTGTGCGCTTCTGTCAAACGCGCCCACACGCGAAACACCAAAGGCTGGTGGGTCACACCCGCAGCTTTAAGCCGCCCGGCGATGGCGCTAACGCCCAACCCCGGTTCGATCAAGATGCGCACCGGCTGTTCATTGAGACCCGGCGCATGGGCTTTGGCTTTGACATAGAAAAAACCGCCCCCACTGGCGCCAAGGCCAGCGAGGGCGATCAAAATCAGAGCCAACAGGGCGCGTTTCATGCAGCCCTCCTAACTCACGATCAGTCGAACGATTTGACGATCAGCGACGCGTTGGTGCCGCCGAAACCGAACGAGTTGCTCAGCGCGGCGCGCACCTTGCGCTCTTTCGCCTGGTGCGGCACCAAATCGATGTCGCAGCCTTCGTCCGGATTGTCGAGGTTCAGCGTTGGCGGGACCACCCCGTTTTGTACCGCGAGAATTGAGAAAATCGCCTCAACCGCGCCCGCAGCGCCCAACAAGTGGCCGATCGCCGACTTGGTCGACGACATGGAAAGGTCGTTCACCGCATGGCCAAACGCACGTTTGACCGCACCCAGTTCGATCACGTCGGCCATGGTCGATGTACCGTGGGCGTTGACGTAATCGATGTCTTCGGGGTTCAGTTGGGCACGCTTCATCGCCGCCTTCATGCAACGGAATGCGCCGTCGCCTTCGGGTGACGGTGCGGTGATGTGATAAGCATCGCCGGTCAGGCCGTAACCGACCACTTCGGCGTAAATCTTCGCACCGCGGGCCTTGGCGTGTTCAAGTTCTTCCAACACCACAACGCCAGCGCCTTCGCCCATGACGAAACCGTCGCGGTCGCGATCCCACGGGCGCGAGCCTGCGGTCGGATCGTCGTTGTAGGTGGTGCACAGCGCCTTGGCTTGAGAGAACCCAGCCATGCCGACACGGCAGCATGCGGCTTCCGCACCACCGGCGACCATCACGTCGGCGTCGTCCCACATGATCAGACGCGCGGCGTCGCCGATGGCGTGCGCACCGGTGGAGCACGCCGTCACAACTGCGTGGTTGGGGCCTTTAAAACCGTACTTGATCGACACTTGGCCGGATATCAAATTGATCAGGCTGGCGGGAATAAAAAACGGACTGAGACGACGAACGCCGCCGCCGCTTTCGCAATCGACCGTGATCGCGCCGCTCGACAACACCGGAAGACCGCCGATACCCGAACCGATCAACACGCCGGTGCGGCACTGCTGTTCATGTTCTTGAGGGGTCCAACCGCTGTCTTCGACCGCCTGTTGAGCCGCCGCCATGCCGTAAACGATAAAATCGTCTACCCGGCGGCGTTCTTTGGGCGTGATGTACGTGTCGGCGTTGAATTGGCCGGGGCCGTCGCCCAAGGGGACCTGCCCCGCGATCTTCGCGGGAAGATCCGAAACATCGAAACTTTCAATGGCATTCAGGCCGGATTCCGCATTGATCAGCTTTGTCCAACTGGCTTCGACGCCGTCTGCCAACGGCGAAACCATACCCATACCCGTGACCACTACTCGACGCATGCTGACCTCATGTCAAATTGGCCTGATGTCATTTCTGACTTGTCAAACTTGTGCGAGACGCAACCGTATTCAAACGTCACCCCAATGTGGGAAAGGCGGCGGACTGCACCCCAAAGGGTTCGGCAGTCCCCCGCCCATCAACCACTAACGAACCTTAGGAGTTCGCGGTGATGTAAGTGATGGCATCATTGATGGTGAGGATTTTTTCGGCGGCATCGTCCGGAATTTCACAACCGAACTCTTCTTCGAAAGCCATCACAAGCTCAACGGTGTCCAAGCTGTCGGCGCCAAGGTCGTCGATGAAGCTGGCATTTTCGGCAACCTTGGATTCGTCCACGCCAAGGTGTTCGATGACGATTTTCTTAACGCGGTCTGCGACATCACTCATGTCTGAATTCCTCGAACTAAAACGTTATAATTAATGAAGAAACCTTGCCCCACATTCCACTTGAGCCGTCGTTAACTCAGGTGACTTCCCGTACGGCACGGCAACAAAACTCAGGCTCCCTCAGGGAGAAAGCACCGTTTCCTAACACACTTTACCTACCATGACCAGCATCCGAAAAGCCAAAGTTTTCGTGGTTTTGCAGATACTCCCATTGGCCGATCATATCATCGCCATGCCGCCGTTGACATGCAGAGTTTGGCCGGTGACGTAGTTGGCCTCAACACTGGCCAAATAAACCACCGCCGCAGCGATATCTTCGGGCGTGCCCATGGCCCCTGCCGGGATGTTGCCAAGGATGCCCGCTTGTTGCTGCTCATTTAGCGCTTCGGTCATCGGCGTGGCGATAAAGCCGGGCGCGACGCAGTTGACGGTGATGCCGCGCGTGGCGACCTCTTGGGCCAACGATTTCGACATGCCGATCAGCCCGGCCTTGGACGCCGCATAGTTGGCTTGGCCCGCATTGCCGGTCACGCCGACGATGGAGGTGATCGAAATGATGCGGCCAAAGCGCGCCTTCATCATGCCCTTCAAGCACGCGCGCGACAGCTGAAACGCGGATTTGAGATTGACGTTGAGCACTTGGTCCCAGTCTTCGTCCTTCATGCGCATCGCCAAAGTGTCGCGGGTGAGACCGGCGTTGTTGACCAAGATGTCCACCCCGCCCATCGCGGCGGTGGCGTCCGCGATCAGTTGCGCGGCGGCACCCTCTTCGCCCAAACGCGCAGGCGTCACGTGGGCGCGCCCAGGGTCAGACGCGTCAAGTTCATCCGCCAACGCTTTTAAGGCGTCTTCACGGGTACCCGACAAGGCCACATCCGCGCCCAAGCCGTGCAAAGCTTTCGCAATCGCGCCGCCGATACCGCCGGACGCGCCGGTGACCAGGGCTTTTTTGCCGCTCAAATCAAACATTTAGGTATTCCCCAACAGATCCGAATCTATCTCTTAGCCAAGATTGTGCCGATTACAACGCGGCGAGGAAAGCCTCAATATCGTCGGGACCGCCGATGTTGGAACCTTCGATGGCCGGGTTGCGCCGCACCAAGCCCGACAGAACCTTGCCTGCGCCGACTTCGACCATCTGATCGACGCCCAGCTCGACCATCTTGGCAACGCTTTCGCGCCAACGCACGGTGCCGGTGACTTGCTCGACCAAATACTTACGAATTTCGTCCGGATCGGTGACCGGGGCGGCGGTGACGTTGGCGATCACGGGCACGACCGGCGCGGTCATGGTTGCACTTGCCAGTGCTTGCGCCATCGCATCGGCGGCGGGCTGCATCAGCGCGCAATGGAACGGGGCGCTGACCGGCAGCATGATGGCGCGCTTGGCACCGCGTTCTTTGGCCAGTTCGGCGGCGCGCTCGACGGCGGCTTTGGCGCCGGAGATCACCACTTGGCCGTCGACGTTGTCATTGGCGGCGGAACAGACTTCATCACCTTGAACAGCCTCGGCGGCAACCGCCACCGCGGTATCCCAGTCCAAACCCAACAGTGCGGCCATCGCGCCCTCGCCCACCGGAACGGCGGCCTGCATGGCGGAACCGCGAATGCGCAGCAGCTTGGCCGCGTCGCCGACACAGAACGTGCCCGCCGCAGCCAGGGCCGAATATTCACCCAATGAATGCCCGGCCACATAAGCCGCCTGAGACGCGAGATCGAAGCCACGGTCCGTGAGCACCGCAAACGCGGCCAAGGACACGGCCATCAACGCGGGCTGGGTGTTGGCGGTCAGCGTCAGCTGGTCTTCGGGGCCATTAAAGATCACGTCGGAGAGCTTTTCGCCCAGCGCATCGTCGATTTCATCGAAAACGGCCTTGGCGGCGGGAAAGGCGTCATAGAGCTCTTTACCCATGCCGACGGCTTGCGAACCCTGCCCCGGAAAAACCAATGCGCGCGTCATATCCGACCCCCTATACTATATAGACTGTGATGAATTGCGCTGTTCCTACACGAGCCGCCCAAAGAGTCAAGCCAGAGTCAATTTTGTGTAACCAAATGCAAGGTGAGACCGAATTGGATTTCATGAGACACAAACTTCTGTTTTTACCGTTTTTGATCGCCATCGTCGGTCTGTCGATGCTTGGCCAGCGGGGCTCGGTGGACGCCGCCAATCCGGTTCCCGCCCCGGCTCACAAAGCCCCTGTGGTTGTGGAACTGTTCACCTCACAAAGCTGCTCGTCGTGCCCGCCCGCCGATGCGTTGCTGGGCGAGCTCGCCAAACACGACAACGTCATCGCGCTGGGCTGTCACGTGACCTATTGGGATCACCTGAACTGGCGCGACACGCTGAGCCGTAAATTCTGCACGGAGCGCCAGCGCGCCTACGCCCGCCACATGGGCGCGAACCAAGTCTACACCCCGCAAATGGTGGTCAACGGCACGGTCCAGTTCGTCGGCTCCAACCGCGCCAAAGCCAGCCAAGCCATCGCCTCCAGCACGGTGCAGCCGATTAAGCTGGAACGCACAGACACCAACACCCTCACCGCCACCCTGCCTGTCTTGGCGGGAGGCCCGGCCCTGCAAACCCTATGGATGATGCGCACCCACTCTGAGCACACCCAAGCCATAAAATCCGGCGAAAACCGCGGCAAAACCATCACTTATGTGAACTCGGTCGAAACCCTGGAGCAAGTCGGAACCTGGAGCGGATCGGCGCAAACGCTGAGTTTCCCGCTGCCAAAAGGCGAAGCGGAAAATCCAAGCTTCACCCTCATTGCTCAACCGCAAGGGTTTGGGGGGATTACGGCGGCGGGGCGGCTTTAGCTACAACGCCCAATTGACGCTGTATCTCTAGCTCAGCGCCACATAAATATCGAAAACTGACACAACTGCCCCCAATGATTTTCAATTCAGGAAATATGCGCCTATGAAGACAGGGTCGCAATCTGGGTGAGTACGTAAGATTGATAAAACAACTGATATCAAAACACATTCCGAGACTGCGTACCGCAAATTGATTTTTGCCATTGCTGTATGTTGGCAGCGATTTTTACAACAGCCCACTCCCCCCCTTGCAATCGCCCAATTACCCTGTATATTGCGCCGCTTCATAGCTCCTTGCTGGGGGACGTCCCTCAGCTATGCCCTGGTCTTCTAAAGGCATTGAAGACACGAGCTCACGCTTACAGGGCTGAGACAATCCGAGAGGAGAGCAAATATGCCTTTTTATGAGAGCGTTATCATCGCTCGTCAGGACCTTTCCACCACGCAGGTGGAAGCGCTGACCGAGCAAATGACCGCCGTCGTCAACGACAACGGTGGTAAGGTCGAAAAGACCGAGCAGTGGGGCCTTCGCTCCATGGCTTACAAAATCAAGAAAAACCGCAAGGGTCACTACGTTCAGCTGACCATGGACGCACCGGCACCGGCTTTGTCCGAGCTGGAACGTCAGTTGGGTTTGAACGAAGACGTTCTGCGCAGCTTGAGCGTGCGCATCGAGGCCATCGATCCCGAGCCGAGCGCCATCTTGACCGCCAAAGCCAGCCGTGACGAGCGCCCGCGCCGTGACGAGCGCCCCGGTCGTGATGATCGTCCGCGCCGTGACGACCGTCCGCGTCGTGATGATGCCGCAGCACCTGCTGCACCTGCTGCCCCGGCAGCACCCGAAAGCAAGGGAGAAGAATAATGTCACGTCGTCCTTTCTTTCGTGGTCGCAAGTCCTGCCCGTTCAAGGGTGCGAACGCCCCGACCATCGATTTCCGCGACACCAAACTGCTGAGCCGTTATGTGTCCGAGCGTGGCAAGATCGTCCCGTCCCGCATCACCGCCGTTTCTGCGAAGAAACAGCGTGAGCTGGCCATCGCGATCAAGCGCGCACGTTACCTTGGCCTGTTGCCTTACGTGATCAAGTAAGGTTTTGGTGTATCGCTGGGGGCGTTTCGGCGTCCCTCGCATACCCTTTTGGGGCACGACTTGAGGCACATCGGCATGAAACACACGCTTCTTGCCATTGCAGCTGGGATCGTAAGCGGCACGTTGGCCTTGGCATCTTTGTCAGGCGCAAGCATCGCCGTTTTCTATCTCTCCTTGGTGCATCCGCTTGCGCTGTTTTACGCAGGGCAATCACTGGGGGTCCGCGCGGCCTTGATCGCATCGGCAACTGCCGTTGCCATCGTGGCGCTGGCCAGCCCGGTTTCGGGTTTGGTGTTCGGATTGCTGTACGCCGTGCCCGTGTGGGTGATCGTCCGGCTCAGCCTCATCGGCCCAAACGGGGTGATTTGGCAGATACCGGAAGATCAACAAGCCCATACACCCGAAGGGCCTAAAACCCAATCGACGTTTGCCGACCGTATCACCGGTCGCGGGGTGGATTGGGACAGTCAGCCGGGTGAGCCGCCCAGAGATGCCGGGTGGTTTCCAGCGGGTTCCATCCTCGCCGTGATTGCGGCGGTGGGCGGCGTCTACATCATCGCCTTGTCGGTTATGACCGGCGGTGGGTTGGAAGAAAAAGTAACCGAGGCGTTGACCGAATTGTCCAGCGTCTTTGCCGCCCCGCAGGGCGAAACGGTCCTGCAACAGGCGGTATTGACCTTGGTGCCCTATTTCGCCGGAATGGCGGCGGCCATGTGGGCTTTGGGGTTGGTGGTCAACATGGTCATTGCTCAAGGGCTTTTGGCCAAGGGTGGACGCAACATTCGTCCGACCCCACGGTTGCGGGAGCTGACGCTTCCCGACTGGTTGAGTTGGGCTTTGGTGGGATCGGCGCTGTTGGCGTTGATTGCACCGGGGGAAATTGAATATCTTGGCCGCAACATTGCGATTGTTTTGGCCATGCCGTTCTTTTTCTTAGGTCTGGCTGTGGTGCATAAGCTGGCCACGCTGACCCCGTTTCCGGGTGCGATGCTGGGGCTGGTTTACCTGGTGATCATCTTTTCGGGCTGGTTTGTCCTGGTGATCGCCGGAATTGGAATTTTAGAACAGTGGGTTGGCTTGAAAAGCCGCATGGATACGCCCTCTTAAGACCTTAACGTTTAGACCGCTCCCAGAGGGAGCTGGAGGAATATTATGGAAGTCATTCTGCTCGAACGCATCGAAAAGCTCGGCCAAATGGGCGACGTTGTTAACGTCAAACCCGGCTTTGCTCGCAATTACCTGTTGCCGCGCGAAAAAGCTCTGCGCGCCACCGACGCCAACAAAAAACGCTTTGAAGGCCAGCGCGCCCAGTTGGAGACCGAGAACCTCAAACTGCGTGAAGAAGCTGACGCCGTCGCGACAAAAATGGAAGGCCTGTCGGTCATCTTGACCCGTCAAGCTGGCGAAGCCGGTCACCTGTACGGTTCGGTCAACGCCCGTGACATCGCCGCCGAGATCACCGCCGCCGGTTTCACCGTGTCGCGCAACCAAGTCAACTTGGCACACCCGATTAAGACCTTGGGTCTGTTCGATCTCACCGTGAGCCTGCACCCGGAAGTCACCACCAACGTGACCGCCAACGTGGCGCGTACCGCTGAAGAAGCCGAAACCCAGGCCGCAACCGGTCGGGCCGTGACAGGCGACGACGAAGACGAAACGCCTTACGAAATGGAAGCGGTCTTCGACGAAAACGCTCAAGAATCTGGCGAAGAAGCTCCTGCCGAGGAAGCTTCTGACGAAGCTGGCGAAGAAGAAGAAACGGCTGAGTAAGCCCGCAATTCTTTCTCGATCCGATGAAACGGCGCGCCCTGCAGGGCGCGCCGTTTTTCTGTGACGCCCCCTATTGCACGACCTAAAACCTGTTCGAGGACGCCAATTTTCTGCCGAACGCGCAAAATTCTTCCACCCCAAACACAAAGGAAGAAACATGTTCAGCACCAAGCGCCTTACCTCTCAGTTCTTCGCCATAAGCACGCTCATCGTCGGTGGGGCGATGTGCACCGCTTGCCCCATATACGCCGGCGCGCCCGAAAATCTTGATGATTCCAAGATTGAAAGGGTTTCCATCCATGGCGCCAGTGGCCGTGTGGAACTCAATGCCCGTTCAGATGCGACGCCCGCCGTTCACATCGCCAAAGCCGGTTTTTTCCAACTCTGCCGCACCCAGGTGGAAATCCGGACTTTGGACGCCACACTCGACATCGCCATCAAACAAACGGGCATGGATATCTTCGGTCAATGCGATCAGGCCGCTATGATCGATCTTCCTGCAAACCTTGCCGTGTCACTCGATTTACCAAGCACGGTTCTCAAGCTAAGAGGAGCTTTCACCGATGTGTCCGTGGCCAGCGCAAACGCCACCGTCGATTTTTCCGGTCATGCGCAACACTTCAACATGGTCAGTGAAAATGCCGCTGTTGAGCTTGCCTTTACGGACATATCCGCCACCGACACGATCCGCATCGCCGCTGACCGTTTGGTCGCCAACTTAGGCTTTCAAAAGGGCGATCGCATCAGCTATGACGTATCGGCCAGTGCATCGGTTTTCACGCACGCATTCGCCAACACCCCGGGGGCCAAACCCAGAGTGGAAATCACCAGTAAGCTTCTGCAGGGCTCGATCTATATCTTAGGTGATGCGTCATAAAGACTGAAGTCGGGATCAAGCCCACTCACCCCGTTCATAAACGCTTTTCGAAAGCTCCACTGTGACGGCTCGGCGCCATATGCCTTGCTCTCACGCCAAGCACTCGGGCTCATGCCAACAATGCGTAGAAACTCCCGATTAAAATTCGATTTGGTCAGAAATCCGACTTCGAAAATGATATCCGTGATGGGCGCATCCGTTTTCTTCAGCCGTTCGCAGGCCTCGAGAATGCGAAAGGTATTTACATATTGAGGAACACTCATCGCTTTTTGCGCATTGACCGCCACGGAAACCTGACGCGATGGGGTCAACATTTTACGCGCAATCCGCTCTAAGCTGAGGTTTTCATCGCGGTAGATGCGCGTACTCAGCATCAGCTCGTCAAGGCGGGCGATCACGGCTGCGTTGAAGTTGTGCACGGCTTGTGGCGTTTCAGCAGGTGCCGCCACAGGCTTTGGCATCCCCTCGCCGGTCCCATGAGGCCTTTTTCGAGGAACACGATTGCCGACGGTGACAATGGCGAGGCTCAAGATCACAAGCAAAACAAGATTGGCCGTTCCGACAATATCGGACGCATGCACACCGCCGGACCGACTGATATCGTATGACACGCCCAAATCAATACAGGCAGAGACCACGAGCATGCTCCCGGCCACGATAAAAGCGGTGTTCGTGGGCACGATTTCGTGAAACGGTAGCCGCTCCAGCCACTGCATATCTTTTTGCAAGGCCATGCCGATCAGCATCCCGCCATAGATCACAAACACCGTCACAATGACGAAATCCACACCCACAGGCGCAACTTGCGACAAACCCAGCACCAACAAGCCCGGCGCACCGTAAACAACCATATTCAAAGGCCGCAATTTGCTTTTCACGTCTGAAACCATGTCGCACAAAGCAAGCCACGTCAGCGGTGGGATCAAAGTTGCCATCGCCCCCTGAACCGGCCATTCAAAGGTCAGGCCATAGCCCCAGTTCAAACCGATCATGACCGACTGGACGGCGTATAGAACAAGCGTGATCTTCGCCAGTATGGCGAACGACTTGTCTCGCGCCCATATCAAGCGCAACAGCACAATGATCAAAAACAGAGAGATGAAAAAGGATACGGGCACCGCAAGCATCAGCTCTCTCCATATCGTTTTGCGGGAAATGGGGGGAACTCTGGACCAATCGCGCGCCGCATATCAATCGAATTCTGCGCTCTTGGCCCTTAGGCTTTGATTTCATGAGCTGTTTTGCTTTTCGAACTGTTGAGCGAATCGGGTTATCATTTTGTCCACAGGTTCCCCCTTATCCACAAGCACGTGGAGAGAGCCAAACGCAGCGCAATAACGTAATCTCTAAACCATGACGACAGACAACATCATCCCGATCCCAGACTCAGCCCCCGATCACGACGGCCCCGATTATGACGGTCACGACATGGCTGGGTTCGATCCCATTCATCCCGGTGAAGAAGCCGCTTCCCTAGGCATGTCCCAGGACACGGGCCAGGGCACGGACACGGGCCAGAGCACGCCCGCTTACCGCATGCTGCCGCACAACTTGGAAGCGGAAAAAGCGCTGTTGGGTGCGATATTCAGCGACAACCGCGCGTATGAACGGGTGTCGGAATTCCTGCACGCCGATCATTTCGCGGTGCCGGAACACGGCAAAATCTATGACGCCATGCAGCGCCTGATGGAAAACGGCCAGATCGCCGACCCGGTGACGCTGTCGGGCTTTTTCGAAGGCAACGACGAACTGATCGCCATGGGCGGTTCGACCTATCTGGCCGAATTGGCCGCCAGCGCCGTGACCATCATCAACGCCGGCGAATACGGCAAAATCATTTACGATTTGCACATGAAGCGCGAGCTGATTGCGCTCGG
>Ga0316204_10003701_pt1 | contig 29679 bp, 26 predicted proteins | sample 6monrhotite_MG_2_FD_205661 | JGI IMG/M metagenome (GOLD analysis project Ga0316204, IMG submission 205661) | Microbial mat bacterial communities from mineral coupon in-situ incubated in ocean water Damariscotta River, Maine, United States -... | ecosystem: Environmental > Aquatic > Marine >...
GCAATGGGAGCCGTTCGCTTAAAAGACGTGGACGAAGCCCAAGCCGCCATCGTCACCATCGCCAAAGATTTGGCCGACAACAACGAAATCATCATTGCCGGTTCCGGCGAAGAAGAACAGTTGATTTATTGACACTTTTTATTTTCGAAATTTTCTACAAAGGTCTTGAAAACGCCATGCTCTAAAGGTTTTGAGAAGAAATAACCTTGAATTTCATCGCAATTAAATTCTTTCAATATGTCAAGTTGTTCTTTCATTTCAACACCTTCCGCGATGATCCTGCGGTTTAGGTTTTGCCCCATATTGATGATGGTGTGAATAATTTCAGCATCATCATGGCTGTTGTGAATGTCGCTTACAAAAGATCGGTCAATTTTGATGGTATCAATGGGGAAACGTTTTAAATAGCTTAATGACGAATATCCCGTACCAAAATCATCCATTGAAATATTGATGCCAAAGTCGTGCAATTCTTCGAGGGCGGCCACGATCACTCGGGCGTCACTCATGATCATACTTTCGGTGATTTCGATTTCTAACGCGCTGGGCGGAAGGCCGTAATCTTTCAACGCGCTTTTGACGATGTCAACAAACGAAGTATCGCGCAATTGCCTTGCTGACAAGTTAACAGCAATCTTGATAGGAGGTATGCCCTGTTCTAGCCATTGAAGGTGCTGTTCACAAGCTTTACGTATAGCCCATGCCCCAACTTCGATCACCATGCCCGTTTCTTCAAGAATTGGGATGAACTTAACTGGGCTCACGAGACCAAGTTCAGGGCTTTCCCAACGCATCAGTGCTTCTGCGCCAATGATGCGGTTGTTCAGTAAATCTAATTTAGGCTGATATAAAAGTTTAAATTCTTGGCTTTCTAGTGCTTTGGTAAGTCCTGTTTTTACCACTAGTCGTTCTTGAACTTGATTGTTCATATCTGAGGTGAAAAATTGATAATTTGCTTTTCCCTTTTCCTTGGCCAAATACATTGCAGCATCAGCGTTTTTAAGAAGGGTTTGGGCATCTTTGGCATCATCAGGAAATACAGTGATTCCAATAGACCCTGAAACAAACGTTTCATGACCGCCAAGGCTAAAAGGTTCAGATAAAGCGTCTAAAACGCGTTGTGCCAATAACGGGGCATTTTTAGGTTCATCAAGATTGGGCATAATGATGGTGAATTCATCACCGCCAAGGCGCGCAACGGTATCGCCTGTCCGAATGCAATCACTTAGCCGTTTCGAAGCTTCTTGAAGCAATAAATCGCCCACAGCATGGCCCAAAGTATCATTGACCAGTTTGAAACCATCTAGATCAATAAATAAAAGTCCAAGATTTTTTTTGCTACGCCCCATTGTGACGATTGATTGGTTTAAACGATCAACAAACAAAGAACGATTGGGTAATCCAGTCAAATTATCGTAATTGGCTTGATAAAGGATACGTTCTTCATCTTGTTTACGTTTTGTAATGTCGGAAATAATGACAGCATATTGATGAATGTCGTTTTCTGAATTGGTGATGGTCGTAACAGAAAGGCGTTCTGCGTATTTGTCTCCGTTTTTGTGTTGATTCCAATATTCACTTTCCCAATGTCCGCGTTTTTGTAAAGCTCGCCACATTTCACCAAACAAATCCCCGTCTTTGGATAAAACAGTGTGGTTTTTAGGACTTTTGCCGAGTAAATCTTTGGGCGTATAGCCTGATATGGCTGTATAGGCGGGATTGATTGATGTGATGCAAAAATGCTCATCAATGATGGCAACGCCTTCGGCCAAGCTTTCAATGACTTCGCCCGCAAGTCGCAAGCCATCTTCGGCCCGGTGACGTTCTGTAATTTCTTGCCTAAGTTCACGCGTACGTTCTAAGACACGTTCTTCAAGTTCGTTATGGGCACGTTTTAATTCGTCTTCTGCGTGTTTGCGGACAGTGATGTCACGAACAATACCCGTGAAAAATCGCTTGGAACCATGGCGCAATTCTGTAACGGCCAATTCCATGGGAAATAAAGTCCCATCTTTTCGAACACCTGATTCTTCGCGATCGATCATGCCTATGATTTTTTTCTTTCCGGTATTGATGTAATTGGCAAGATATTGATCATGATTGGCCGCATGCGGTGCCGGCACTAAAAGAGACACATTTCCCCCCATGACTTCATGGCGTGAATAACCGAAAATTCTTTCGGCGGCATTGTTAAAGGAAAGAATAGTGCCTTTTTCAGTAATCGTGATAATGGCATCCGCAACGGTATCTAAAATTCCACGCAGGCGTTGTTCGCTATCTTTCAAGGTTTCAGCTGTTCGTTTGCGATCGGTAATATCACGGGCTTCCACCATATATTGGTTGGCGCCAAGGGCTGAAAATTTAACTTCAACATCAACGTTTTTGTCATCGGAACGAATAAATTTAAGCGGTAAAGCGTTATTTTCTTCAGAAAGAATGTCTAAACCACATTCCATGATACCCTTATAATCAAGGTGAATCATGTTTAAAAACGGTTTGCCTAAAATGACGTTTTCATTTTCGTAATGCAAAAGATTTAAAGCAGATTGATTGGCTAAAACAACTCGACTTTGAGAATCTAAAACACAAACCATGGCTTGCGAATATGCAAACAGCGACTGATACATCTCAAAAGAAGATGAGCTATCTTTTGAGATTACAGCCTCAGTTGTCTGAGGCTGTTTCGTCTTTTGGGTGTTTTTTATTTTAGAGCCAGAGGTCATTCATATTCTCAATTGCCAAGTAAATCAGTAACTTGAAGATACAGTAATTGTTCAGTATCAAGCAATTGTAAGATAAAGAACACGCACTTTTTTTATAAATTATATATCATGACAGAAAAACCGTAACATTTAAATGGTTATCAAGAGTTCTTAGTCATAAGGGTAGCATTTCAGAACCGATACCTGTGGTTCTTCTATCGACATTTGTGCTTATGAGCTTTACGTTAAAAAAATGTAATTTAAGGGCAACACCATGCAAATTTATCTACCCATTGCAGAAGTCTCGGTAAACATTTTCCTCATCTTGGGTATGGGTGGCGGCATTGGTTTTTTGTCGGGGCTTTTTGGTGTTGGCGGTGGTTTTTTAATGACCCCCCTGCTGATTTTCATTGGTATTCCCCCGGCTGTAGCCGTGGGTACGGGGGCCAATCAAATCGTCGCTTCTTCTATATCTGCGGTCTTGGCTCATTGGAAACGGGGAAATGTCGATTTCAAAATGGGCTTTATGCTTTTAATTGGCGGCATGTTGGGTTCTACGCTTGGCGTATGGTTATTTACCTATCTTAAGACCTTGGGCCAAATTGATTTGGTGATCCAGCTATCTTATGTTTTGTTTTTGGGTGTTATTGGGCTTTTGATGTTGTTTGAAAGCATTATGGCGATGCTCCGTTCTCGGGCCGGTATTTTAAAACGCAAACAGCATAATTTTTTACAAGCCCTGCCCTTTAAAATGAAATTTCGCCGTTCGAAACTATACGTTTCGGCATTGCTTCCCATCGGCATTGGCTTTGTTGTGGGTGTTTTATCGGCTATTATGGGCGTTGGGGGCGGTTTTGTTATGGTTCCGGCAATGATTTACTTGTTGGGAATGCCCACAGTGATCGTTGTGGGTACATCTTTATTTCAGATTATTTTTGTCACGGCCAATGTTACAATATTGCAATCACTGCATAATTTTTCAGTCGATGTTGTGCTTGCGGTTTTGTTGTTGATCGGGGCCGTTTTCGGAGCACAGCTTGGAGCCAAGTTTGGGGCCAAATTAAAAGGTGAAGAATTAAGAATTTTGCTGGCGTTGATGGTGGTTGGTGTGTGCATCAAGATTGCCTTAGATTTAACCCTTACCCCCAGTGATTTGTATGGCATTAACATCTTAGGGGGGCATTAATTATGAAAATGCCTTTGTTAACGGCTTGTAAATTAGCGTTGGTCTTGCTGAGCTGTTCAATATACCCAGCCCTTGGCGATGACTTAGATGTCGACCTTTCCAAACCAGACGTTCGCCTTGATGTATCTTTCAAAGGTTCAGATATTTTATTATTTGGGGCAAAAGATATAAAGGGGGATGTTATTGTTGTCGTGCGTGGCCCCAACAAAGATACTTCCGTTAGATTTAAACAAAGAATTGCTGGTATTTGGATGAACACGGACGAAGTTGTGTATACCAATGTACCTTCGTTTTATGCCTTGGCCTCAACGGCCCCAGTCTTTGAATTGTTACCCACCGCTGTGTTGAAATCGGAACGCATTGGAACTGAAAACCTAGGCCTGGAAAAAAAATCAAGTTCGGAAAGAATGACGGCTGAAACCCTTCAAGATTTCACCAAGGGGTTGATCCGAAATATGGAATCTAAAAAATTATATACCCCAGGCGTCGGCTCTATAAAAATCGTTGGAAAACAGCTTTTTAAAACTGAATTGTGGTTCCCATCAAATGTGAATGTTGGGAATTATTCTGTTGATACTTACTTGATTAAAAACGGACGCATTGAAACAAAAAAAACAACACACCTTCAGGTTCATAAATTTGGCATAGAAGCCCAAATCTATAACTTTGCCCATGAACACGCTTTAATATATGGTTTTCTAGCTGTTATTATTGCGATGGTATCTGGTTGGCTTGCAAATGCTGTTATCTTCATGAGAAAAGGTTGATTGATATGACCGATAGTGTTTCCCAAAACCGTGACCCAGAAAATACACACAAAGAATTTACCTTTTTGTGCGTCGTAGATGACAGCCCGGAACTTAGCCGTGCCCTTTTGTTTTCTTGCCAGCGAGCCAAAGCTGTTGGTGGACGAGTAGCCTTAGCATATATCATCCCCCCCGCTGAATTTCAGCATTGGATGGGCGTTGGTGAATTAATGCAGGAAGAATCACGAGCCCATGCTGAACAATTAATGAGCGATGCAGCAGATGAAGTTATTGCCCTTACAGATAAAACACCTTTGTTTTTTGTTCGTGAAGGGGATACCGCGCAGGAACTCATTAAATTGATTAATGAAGACAAATCTGTTTCGTTATTAGTGCTTGGCGCCGCCACAGGCAAAGATGGCCCCGGACCGTTGGTAAGCTACCTTGTTGAAAAAGCAGCCGACGAACTTATGGTCCCCATCACCATTGTGCCCGGCAATTTAACCGATGAACACATTAATGAAATAACCTAAGTATTGTGCGATTATATGCTAAAATCATTATTGGTTTGCTGAATTAATTTTTCAAGTGAATGGTTAATCGTCGGTTCTTTCCCTTTAATGAACTGGGCCAGAGCCAAGTCATGCTTTTTGACATGATCATTCAACCAATTTCGCAGAAATTTCTGAAGCGATAGTAGCGAGCTTGAGTTATACTCAGAACGCCACTGTTGCGCCATTTCCTGTACGTCTTGGGCCAATTTTTGGTGCATATTTATATGTAATTGAGCATCAGGAAAATTACTAAGTTTCATAACATGTTCTTCACGTTGAAAGTGGTAAAATGTATAGTTGATCAAATTCTCAATGATTTGTTCCATGTCCATGTCATTGGTTGATTTATGGGAAATTTTGTTAAGCATGGAAAATAACGTTTGGTGATCATGGTCTAAGATATCAATACCAATTCGCAAATCATCGGTCCAAATTAATATATTTTTATTTGAAGCCAAAGGCAGCTTGAACCAAAATGTACTGCCTTGTCCCTTTTCACTTTCAACCCCAATTTCCCCCGCCATGCGTTCAACTAACAATTTGGTCACCGTAAGACCAATACCAGTGCCTTCTTGGGCATGCATGGGATCGCTTTCAAGGCGATGAAACAATTCAAAAACTCTTTTTTTGCTATCAGAATTAATGCCAATCCCCGTGTCTGATATGGAAAGGTATAAAAACCCATCATCCGAAACCTGACCGTTAACGGTTACGACACCGTTATCTTTATTATACTTAATGGCATTGGCTAAAATATTTAAGATAATTTGCTTAAACCGTTGCCGATCGGTAACCAAAACAGGCGATTCAGCAGGGTTAAATTTATTGAGAATTTTAATATTCCGCTCATGCCCAATCGAAGCTGAAAAGTCCACACAATCTGAAACAACATCAGCGGCTTTGACATTTTCGATGACAAGAGCCGTTTGATCCGATTCAATCTTTGCCAAGTCTAAAATTTCATTGACCAATTCCAAAAGGTGATTACCACCAGATATAATGCTATCGACATATTCATTTTGCTGTTCTGTAAGCTTGCTATGGGGCGTAATTTGTAAGATCTGAGCAAACCCAAGCACGGCATTCAAAGGCGTTCTCAGTTCGTGGCTCATTGAAGTTAGAAAGTCAGACTTTGATCTATTAGCTTTTTCAGCTTCAATTTTGGATTGTTGCAAAGCCAATTCCGTTTGTTCGTGTTCTATAATTTCTTTTTTAAGTTCATACGATCGCCGTACAATTAAATAAATTAACAAACTTGAAATCATGGCAAACAATACGCCACCAACAAACAAAAGCGTGCGCCCCGGATGGGTTTTGGGCCATCCGCCTTTAGGAATGGCCGCTATTTGCCATGTTCCATTGGGAATATTAATATTTAACAAAATGGGATTTTGACTTAATACGTCTTCATTGCCATAAAATATGCCACCATTTTCGCCTTGACCATCTTTTCCACGTAACACAATGTCAAAATTATTTTGTTTGCGAAAAAGACCGGTTTTTTCAAAAATCCATTTAACATCAACAATGACTGTGGCGAACCCCCAAAAAACTTCTTTGGGATTGGCGGAGTTCTTTGTCGTTACATAAATGGGGTGGCGCCCAATAACTGCGATACCGCCTTGTTTTAAGTTTAACGGGCCGACAACGATCATTTTATGTTCTTTAATCGAACGGTTTGCGGCCTCGGCACGCTTTGAATCTTTTAAAAGGTCATGCCCCATGGCGGCTTCATTACCCTTGATGGGGTAAATAAAACGGACAATACCCTTTGGGGCGAGCTGAAAGCTCCGGATATTATGTTGTTCTTCAGATAAATCTTTTGCAAAAACAGAAAAGTCAGTCGCGGAAAAATCAGGTTGTGACTTTGCAAAGGCCGCTAGACCATGCACAAGACTCAAATGCGTATTGATTTCCGCTTCGATGTTGGCCCGAATTGTATTGATACGATCAAAAACACGAAGGTGCATTTCTTGTTCATACGATGATGTCTGGTAAATATCTTCAAAAAATACCAGCACAAGCGCAAGTGATGCCATCAAAAAGCCTGACAACAAGGAATGCCATCTTTGCAAAACTATACCTCCCCCCCTTAAATTAGGCTGATTATTATAATACATTTTGCAACAAAGTATTATAAATATTCAAAAAAAGCACCCCGGTCTCGATGACGCGAGGTGCTTTTTTTTTGATTTGTGGATTGATTAAGCGTTCAAGCGCTATAGGCGTCCCGGATGGTCTGGATCGTAGACACATAATCGTCGCCCTTAAACACAGCAGACCCAGCAACTAAAACGTTTGCGCCAGCATCAACAACAGATTTTGCCGTGGCTGCATTTACGCCACCATCCACTTGAATATCAATGGGACGGTCGCCAATCATGGCTTTAACACGTTTGATTTTTTCCAAAGCCGAAGGAATAAAGCTTTGCCCACCGAAACCTGGGTTCACGCTCATGATCAAAACCATATCCAATTGATCAAGGACGTAATCTAAAACACATTCAGGCGTATGAGGGTTTAACGACACCCCAGCTTTTTTACCCAATCCTTTGATCACTTGAATAGAGCGGTCTAAATGTTTGTCGGCTTCTGCATGTACAACAATTTGATCGGCTCCGGCTTTGGCGTAATCTTCTAAAAAAGCCTGCGCGGGATCAATCATTAAATGTACATCAAAGAATTTTTTAGTCCACGGACGAATGCATGAAATAACAGGCGGGCCAAAGGTCAGGTTCGGTACAAAATGACCATCCATGACATCAATATGAATCCAGTCTGCGCCCGCTTCATCAACGGCTTTAACTTCTTCGCCAAGTCTCGCAAAGTCAGCCGATAAAATAGATGGGGCAATTTTGACGGTATCGGTCATATATATATTCTCCGTTATAATCAAATTCAGAAACTTTAATTTAAAAGCCTCGTTTGTATAGAGAAGACCCTCGTCTTATGACGAGGGCCCCCCTTGGCTGTTCTGGGAAATTACGAGCGGACCTCCCCAGGTTGACTCGTCATCCAGAACTGCCGAACTCTAGTGCTTCACATGCATGTCATTTCTTAAATAATCCACTTTAAAGAAAAGCGATACGTCAATACATACATTACATATGCGCTATTTTTAAGCTGTATTAAAAGACAAGTCAATTGACCATGGCCTATTTTGTCAACGCCACAAACAATTGTGGAAGTTTTTCTGGCAAACTGGTGACATTATCAATAACCGCATATTGATTGGCAAAAATATCACCGACATAGCTATCTGCTTTGGCATCTAAATTTATACAATACGTATAGATTCCTTGCTGATCCAATTCCTGAACAGCCTTTTGGGCATCTCGGATCAAATGATCTTGGTCATCAACATCTATGTCCGCAGGTTCCCCGTCAGTTAAAACCAGTAAAAGCTTTTTATCTGCTTGTCTGGCCCCCAACGTCAGCGCGGCATGGCGTAACGCGGCTCCCATTCGGGTGCTGTACCCGGCTTCCATGCGGGCAAGTCTAGCCTTTACCTCATCACCCCAGGGCTCGGAAAAGCCTTTGATATGTTGGTAACGGACTTCATGGCGCGTATTTGAAGAAAACCCAGCTATCGCAAAATCGTCATCCAAATGACTGATGGCCCACCCCAAAAGGCTAACGGCTTCACGGGATATTTCTAAAATGGTTTGGTGGCTACCATTGGGGGTTTCCTCTACAGATTGGGAAAGGTCAATTAATAAGGACACCGCAATATCGCGTCCATCGGTACGGTGGCTCATATTGATGCGCGGATCAGGCGTTGACCCAGCCTTTAAATCGATCAACGCGCGAATGGCGACATCAAGGTCAAGCTCGGTACCTTCTTCTTGATACCTAATACGAACGCTTTGTTGGGGTTTCAGCATGTCTAAAATTTGTTTTAAACGTTTAGCCAACAGGGAATGCTTGGTCAATATATCGTCAATTTCAACGGCATTACCTTGGGGGTGTAAGCTTTCATAGAGGCTGACCCAATCAGGCCTATAGGTTTTGGATAGATAGTCCCATTCTGGATAGTGTCGAGGAGGAAGACCTTGGCTTTCTTGTTCTTCTTCGGCTTTGCTTTTGTCTTGTTCTTCGAACATTTCCTCTTCGTCGCCAAGCTCGTAATATTTCCACATGTGACGGTTGTCATCACGGTAATCGACCTCGGTATCGGTGAAACATACATTGGCTGATAAATCGCTTTGCCGTCTGGTGCGGGCAATGTATTGGATGGCTAAGGTTGCAATGTCTTGGGTGGAACTATCCCCGCCCTTCATGACTTGATGAAATTGATTAACAAAGTCTAATAAGTCATTGTCTTTGTATCCATGTTTGTCATTCATAACGGCGTAAGAAAACATCGCTAAACGGTGGCGAATGCATGATTCCACATCAGGATCACAAGCCCCTTCAACCGGCTTTGGGTGTAATTTTAAATATAAATTTCGCATTCCAGGGTATGACCGCATCATCAGGTATTCAACGCGTGAATCTTCAAAAAGTTCTGCCGCAATTCGTTGAAAGGGGCTGAAATTATCGGCAAAAATAGCCGTTGTCCAACGTCTGTGGGCGGCCATGTGTCCCAAAGTGGCGCGATAACGGTCAATCCCCCTCACCTCGTCCCGATCATCATAAACGTCAGGGACCCGCAAGCCTTGCTCATCAAAATACGGCATGGGCTTTCTAAGTTCGTCAAAGCCCAAAGAATATGGCACAAATTGCGTTTTTTCTTTCCAAAGTGCGCGCATGTACAAGCCCAGTTTGCGTTCGACATCAACGAACAAGGTGCCATGGCGTTCGCGCTGCATAATGGCCTTGGAATCCGCAGATTGCAGGGTGAAATAATCTATTTGGCGTTCCGGGTGAGTTTTATAATGTTTGATCCCATATTCCATCCAATTGCGGATGCCTTCAAGGGATAATTGGCTTAACAAATACGGCATACGGTCCAACATATCAACCAAACCGGGGCTTGGAATCGTTGGTACCGTGCCATGAATGGAACGCGAAGTTCCGTCAGCCATATCAAAAATTATTTTAATGTATTGATCGAAAAGATCGGTTGAGGTTAAACGCCTTGCCGCTTCGCCCAAGCTTTGCAAAAATGGCAAAATAGCCTTACCGTTTGGGCTCCGTGATAATTTCCAAACCGCTTGGCTTACGGTTTCAATCATAATCTCGCCGTGGCTTTGGGCAATTAACGGCATTTCTTCAAGGTAAACCTGAACGGGTTCATACCCGCGTCCGATCATGCCGATCAACGAGCCACCATCCAACAATTGCGTAACACCATTAGGACTTAGACGGGTTGTAGCGTCTTCCATACAGCCCGCAAAAGCCACATCCAACTGTTCAAATCCACAGGTTAGCAAGGCTCTTAATTCGTCTATCTTGGCTTGGCTTAGGGACATGGTTTGTCCTTATTCTATTTGCCAAATATGGCATCAATAGCGTGTTTTAAGGTCGCTGCGATATCGGTATCATCGGTAATAGGGGCCACCATCGCCATGCGGCATGCGGAATTTGGGCTGATACCTTGGTTAATTAGACGCGCAGCATAAACCAACAACCGTGTCGAAATACCTTCATCCAAACCGTGGCCTTTTAAGTTACGGGCCGTTTCACCAATTTTAACCAGCTTTTGAGCCAAATCAATGTTAAGCCCTGTTTCTTTGCTAACGATTTGGGCTTCTAGATCCCCTGTTGCGTAATCAAAATTAAGGCCACTGAAACGTTGCTTTGTTGATTGCTTCAAATCCTTCATCAAACTTTGATACCCAGGGTTATATGAAATCACCAATTGAAAATCGGCATGAGCGTTGACCAATTCCCCTTTTTTGTCCAACGGCAAGGTACGCCGGTGGTCGGTCAAAGGGTGAATGACGACAGTCGTATCTTGGCGAGCTTCGACCACTTCATCCAAATAACAAATAGCCCCAAGGCGCGCGGCAATGGTCAATGGCCCATCCAACCAGCGGGTGCCATTAGCGTCCAGCAAATAACGCCCGACCAAGTCGCTGGCGGTCATGTCTTCATTACAGGCGACCGTAATTAAGGGCTTGCCTAATTTCCAAGCCATGTATTCCACAAACCGGGACTTGCCGCACCCGGTTGGGCCTTTGACCATGACCGGAAGCCGTTCTGCATAAGCCGCTTCGTATAATTCAATCTCGGAGCCTATGGCTTGATAAAAAGGTTCGTCTTGGATGAGGTATTGTTCAACATCGGACATAACTTAGAATCTTTCAAAAATAAAAAGTTAGAGAAAAAAACGGCCGGGAGCGTGGTAATGCCCCCGACCGATTGTTAGACTGAGCAAACGTTCGGTATGCTTATTTATGCACGCCCAACTTTTCACGCCAACCGGGGAAAATAGAATCGGCATCATGTTCAAAGCTTTCGAACGCACGAGCAAATTCTTTATGTTCCTTTGCCCATTCAATCGGATCTGCACCAGCTTTCCAGCATTCGTAAGCCTGGCGCAGGGAAATAGCCCCCGCAGCCGGGCTGTCGATGTGACCGTAAGCCCCCCCGCCCGATGTGTTAATAACGTTTGCATGGCCCAAGTTTTCAAAGAACCCAGGCAAGCGTAACGCATTCATGCCGCCGGAAATAATCGGTGTGGTTGGTTTCATGCCCAACCATTCTTGGTGATAGAAAGGTCCATCGGCGCTGTCGCGTTCAATCATGTACGCAATGTTGCGATCATCGGCTGCCCCTTCCATTTTGCCATAGCCCATGGTGCCCACGTGAATACCAGAAGCCCCTTGCAAACGGGACATTTTTGCCAAAACAAACGCTGTATAACCGCGTTTTGCAGATGGTGAGGTTACGGCACCATGTCCCGCACGGTGATAATGCAGATATTGGTTTGCAAAATTACGGCGCGCGGTCGTAATCATACCGGGTCCGCCCACATAACCATCCACCAAGAAAGCCACTTTATCGGCATCCGGGCCAAATGTTTCAAGGACGAATTCGCCTCGAGCAAGCATTTCATAGTGATCATCGGCGGTGATGTTGGCCGAAAACAATTTGGCTTCGCCGGTTTCATCCATGGCCCGCTTCATCGCGTCATAGACCAAAGGAATCGTTTCGCGCATGGGCGAAAACACTTGGTTGCCTTGGGGCTCATCGTTTTTAATGAAATCACCACCCAGCCAGAACTGATAAGCAGCTTCGGCAAATGGTTTGGGGCGAAGACCAAGTTTTGGTTTGATGATGGTGCCTGCAATATAGCCGCCGTCCGTTACGGAACGGCCCAAAATACGCCACATGTCGGTAATATCTTTTGATGGACCGTCAAACATCTGTAAATATTTTGGCGGAACATAGAAATCAAGTAGCTTACCATAAGCAATATCGCCCATGCCTTGATTGTTACCAATAACCAAGGTTAAAAAAGAAACAATCATGGCTCGACCATCGGTGATATTGCGATCAAACAAATCAGACGGATAGGCGATTTTCATGATTTCGTTGGCCTCGTCAATTTCATAAACAAGGGCATCGACACCTTTGGTGAAATCATCCGTGGTGGAAACTTCAACGTTTGTCCCCGTAGAACTTTCCGCAGCAAAGTGAGCCGCCGCTTCAAGATAGCCATGGCCCGGGGCAGGCTTCATCAGATAGGCGCAAAGCACGTGCTTGCCGCCATCAATTAGATCTTTTTCCTTAAGGCTCAAATCCGAATAACGGTTTGTTTGGTCCAATAAAGCCATAGTTCAAGTCTCCTCATAGGGTTTTAAATCTTGGTCATATTCATAGTCATAACCATAGGGCATGTGTGTGCATAAAAAAAATAATAAATATTGATGATAATTATAAATATTGTTTATACTGACTTGTTTAAGTATTGAAACTGCAACATTTTTTATACATTAAGCAAGAAAGGTATCTCATGAACGTCACGTTAAAACAATTAACGGCCTTTCTTGCGGTGGCTCGGCATTCAAGCTTCACACGGGCATCAGAAGAGCTAAACCTGACCCAACCCGCTATCTCTATGCAGATTAAACAACTTGAAAGCCAAATTGAACAGCCTTTGTTTGAGCAAATGGGTAAAAAACTTTCTCTGACAGAAGCAGGCCGTGAAATTCGACAATATGCACGTGCGATTTTACAACAAATTGACGATATGGAAGCTAGCCTTGCCGGGCTTAAGGGACTAGAACACGGCACCTTAAGAATTTCAGTCGCCACAACGGCCCATTATTTTGCACCCAAATTATTGAGTATTTTTTATGAACGCTATCCCGGCGTGAATGTTAAATTAGACGTCATAAATCGTGAACAATTAATCCATCAACTTATAAATAACGAAGTTGACATGGTCATTATGGGCCGTCCGCCGGAAGAAACTGAAATCGAAGGCGGCGTGTTCATGGAAAACCCTTTGGTATTAATTGCCCCTGCGGATCACCCTTTTGGTCAAGAAAAATCAATTCAATTGGACCGCCTGGAAAATGAAATATTCTTAGTCCGAGAACAAGGGTCTGGCACACGAAAAGCTATGGAGTTGTTTTTTGAACAACGGGGCATCCATATGACTACGGGCATGGAGGTTAGTTCTGATGAAGCCATCAAACAAAGCGTTCAAGCGGGTCTAGGGCTGGGCATTATGAGCCGTGACGCTGTGCAAAATGAAATTCAATTGGGTTTGTTGATCGTACCGGATATTTTGCAATTTCCGATTATGAGAAAATGGCATGTGCTTCATCGCAAAGGCAAACGTTTATCGCCAATTGCCTTAGCATTCAAAGATTTTTTGCTTCAGGAAGCCTCTTCAATTTTAAAAAAGGATTCTTCTAAAATTAACATCAAAGGAATTTTAAATTCCACATCAACCAAAAGCGAAAATTCGGATCAATTTAAAATAGAAGAAAAAACGGAATGGGATTATCAACCCGCCAAAGCACAAACGCGCATCACCGCACCTGATGGTTTACCAATTCCTCCCGTCCCTGTAAAAAAATAGCTAGTATAATATGCTCAAAATAAGGTAGTATTTCTTCTGTTTAATAAACGCATTAGGTTGTATCGATATGACTGAAGTTATTATCATTCCAGGATTAGGCGGATCTGGCCCAAATCATTGGCAAAGTTTATGGAAAGAACACCATTCTCATTGTCAAATTTTATCTGTTGATGATTGGAATATGCCCGACAAAGAACATTGGCTAGCCAGCCTAGAAAAAATGATGTCGAAATGCATATCGGCACCTTTGGTTGTCGCCCACAGTTTGGGGGGCATTTTATTTGTCCACTGGGTGTCTAGGCACAAATCAATTCCAATCAAAGGGGCTTTGCTGGTGGCACCACCTGATGTTGATGATAAACACAAGATTCCTGCTGAGGCCACCTGTTTCGCCCCAATTCCGATGACCCCCCTGCCTTTTCCATCCATAGTCGTTGCCAGCGAAAACGACTCGTTTGCCAGCCTACAAAGGTCTCAAGCTTTTGCTGTGGCTTGGGGGGCAGACTTTGTAAATGTTGGACGATGCGGACACATTAATTCTGATTCCCATCTCAAGGATTGGAATGATGGCTGGAAAATGTTGAACAGCCTTAATGATTCAATTGAAAACCAAGCGTAACCCTGCGCTGTATCAAGGGCTTTCCTGATCTTGATCTAACAGTATTCCCGCAATGGGTACGGGAGATGCTTCCGCTCCCATCATTCCAACACCAATTTTCATGTTTTTTAGTTTTTGTTCCCTGTGCAATAAATAAAGCCCGCTGGAAACGATAATTACGGCCCCTAATACGGTTTGTGTGGTTGGAATATCATGCCAAAAAACATAACCAATAAGGCTTGCCCATATGATTGTCGTGTATTCAAAGGGAGCCACAGCCCCCACTGGGGCAATGGAAAAAGCACGGGTTAGGCACAAATGTCCGAATATGGATATAAGCCCTGACAAAGCGATCCAAATTAGATCAATTTTAGCAATGGGGACAAAATGGGGCAAAGCAAGTGTGTTTGTGGCGATCAACATCCACACATGAAAATACAACACCTGTTTAAAGGCGCCTTCGCCCGGCCCCATGGACCGCGTAATTAAAACCAACGTTGCATATGCAAAACTGCCCAACATGGCATAGATAGCCCCGTGCGATAGTAAATCACCGCTGGGTTTTGCGGCAATAACAACACCTGTAAACCCAATAAGCACGGCAGCCCAACGATGAATGCCAACCTGTTCTTTTAAAATCAAAACAGATAACGCCGTCATGATGAAGGTTGAACCAAATAATATCACCGTAGCATCCGCGAGTGGCATAAAGCTGATGGCATTAAAAAAACAATACGGAGCAAAAAAACCACATACCACACGAATAAAATGAAGGCCGGGCCTGGAAGTTTTTAAGGCCCCTTTGGGAAGTTTCCAAATCGCCCAAAACAGCATGACGGGCACAATAAACCAGCTACGAATGGCCAAGGTTTGCATCACCCAATGCCCATTCATGAACAAATGTTTCATCACCCCATCCATAACTGACAATAAAATCGCTCCTGATAAAATCAGAGCAATGCCTTTTAAGTTTTGGGCGTGGGTTTCTGTATTTGTCATTAACGCACCCTACTCTTCAATTTAAATTTGCCCAATAAAAAAGGACGATCCCGAAAGACCGCCCTTTTTGTTTAACCATGAAGATAAAGTCTTAGCTGACTTTAGCGTCCAAAGAACCCGTTGCGTATTCTGCAAACATGATTTCAAGTGACTTCGCGTTAATTTCAGAAGCATGACCAGCAGAGCCAAAAGCTTCGTAACGGTTTTTACAAATCTCTGTCATGCCTTGTGTCGCGGCGGCCAAGAATTTGCGAGGGTCAAAGTTTGATGGGTTGTCGTGCAAATGACGACGAACAGAACCCGTAGACGCCATACGAAGGTCGGTATCAATGTTGACTTTACGAACGCCAGACTTGATGCCTTCGACGGTTTCTTCAACAGGAACACCATAGGTTTGAGCCATGTCGCCCCCATAATCATTGATAATTTTCAACCAGTCTTGGGGAACCGAGCTAGAACCGTGCATGACCAAGTGAACAGATGGAATGCGTGCATGGATTTCTTTAACACGATCAATCCGTAATACTTTACCTGTAGGTTCTTGGGTGAACTTATAAGCCCCATGCGATGTCCCAATGGCGATGGCCAAAGCATCAACATTTGTTTTCTTAACAAAATCAGCGGCTTCGTCAGGATCGGTCAACATTTGATCCATATCCAATTTGCCTTCGGCGCCTTGACCGTCTTCTTCACCAGCTTCACCGGTTTCTAGAGAGCCCAAACAGCCCAATTCACCTTCGACAGATACGCCACAAGCGTGAGCCATATCTACAACTTGGCGCGTCGTATTGACGTTATATTCGTACGAAGACGGTGTTTTTCCATCAGATTCCAAAGAACCATCCATCATAACTGAGCTAAAGCCAGATTGAATGGAACGCTGACATACATCAGGTGATGCGCCATGATCTTGGTGCATACAAACGGGAATATGAGGATAAGCTTCAATAGCGGCCGAAATTAAGTGGCGCAAGAAAGTTTCACCAGCATAGCCACGAGCCCCTGCAGAACCTTGAAGGATCACAGGACTGTTCACCGCATCGGCGGCTTCCATAATGGCTTTGACTTGTTCCATATTGTTGACGTTAAACGCAGGCAGTCCATAACCATTTTCCGCAGCGTGATCGAGAAGTTGGCGCAATGATACGAGGGCCATAAGTCTCTACTCCTTATAAGTTAAAAGTTGTTTATGACAAAAGATTACAGACGCGCTTTTGCTTCTGCAACCACGTTTTCTGCAGTGATCCCAAAATGTTTGTACAGTTCTGGGGCCGGGGCCGAAGCACCAAAGCCGGTCATGCCGACAAAGCCACCATCTAGCCCTAAATATTTATCCCAACCAAAGCGTACGGCGGCTTCTACGCCAACGCGAACGGTGCCTTCACCCAATACTGAAGCCCGATAAGCATCGTCTTGAGCGTCAAAAAGTTCCCAACACGGCATGGAAATAACAGCCGTTGAAATGCCTTCGCCTTGCAAGGTTGCCCGTGCGGCCATAGCAATTTCAACTTCGGAACCGGTTGCCAACAAGGTAACCTTGCGGTCCCCGCCTTCGCCTTCGGCCAAAACATAAGCACCTTTGGCGCAAAGGTTTTCGTCCGTATGTGTTGTACGTTGTGGTTCCAAACCTTGACGCGTCAAGATCATGCCCGTTGGGGTTTTATCCGATTTCAAAGCAATGGCCCAACATTCCGCCGTTTCAACAACGTCACATGGACGCATGGTGTTAAAATTAGGCATAGACCGTAACATAGGTAAGGTTTCAACAGGTTGGTGAGTTGGACCATCTTCGCCAAGGCCAATGGAATCGTGAGTCAAAACGTAAACGACGCGTTTTCCCATCAAAGCTGACAAACGAATACCGCCCATCATGTAATTAGCGAACATCGCAAAAGTACCAGCGTAAGGAATAAACCCACCATGCAAACACAAACCATTCATCACAGCACTCATTGCATGTTCACGCACACCATAATGAATGTAACGACCGGAAAAATCTGTATTCAAAATTGAAGGTGTGGACGGTGTTTTAGTGTTTACAGAACCCGTTAAATCAGCCGAGCCACCGATCATTTCAGGAATGGCTTCGGTCAACACTTCCAAAACTTTACCCGAAGATTGACGGGTTGCCAATTTAGGATGGTTTTCAGCCGTTGCTTTTTTAAAGGCGTTTAATTTTTCTTCCCAACCTTCTGGTAAGGTACCGGCATCTGTGCGTACAAATTCAGCTTTTTTGGCAGCATCCAAGGCATTTAAACGGCCTTTCCATGCCTCATGGGCAACAGAATTTCGGGCCATAGCCGAACGCCATGCTTCCAAAACATTGTCCGGAATTTCAAAGGGAGCGGAATGCCAACCAAGAGCTTCGCGCATGCCTTTAATTTCTTCATCACCCAATGCCGCACCGTGAACACCATGGGTTCCGGCTTTTGTTGGTGCGCCATAACCGATTGTGGTTTTGCAGGCTATCATCGAAGGTTTGTCGGAATTACGAGCTTTTTCAATCGCGGCTTCGATGGCAACGGGATCATGACCATCAATGCGTTGGGTGTCCCAACCGCTGGCTTCAAATCGAGCACATTGATCATCGATCAAGGTCAAATTGGTGTTGCCATCAATACAGATTTCGTTGTCATCCCACATGACGATCAATTTCTTGAGGTTCAAGTGACCCGCCATGGAAATAGCTTCTTGAGAAATACCTTCCATCAAGCAACCATCGCCAGCAATGGTGTACGTATAGTGGTCTGAAATATCAGAACCATAACGAGTGGATTGCATTTTTTCTGCCAATGCCATGCCCACGGCTGTGGTAATACCTTGGCCCAAAGGTCCGGTGGTGGTTTCAATTCCATCAATATGGCCGTACTCAGGGTGGCCAGCAGTTTTTGAACCCATTTTACGGAAGTCACTAAGGTCTTTCATGGTAATATCTTCAACACCTGAAAGGTACAATAACGAATACATCAACATGGAACCGTGCCCTGCTGACAAGACAAAGCGATCACGATCAGCCCATTGGGTGTCTTTGGGGTCGTACTTCATAAACTTTGTGTACAGAACGGTTGCGACATCCGCCATGCCCATAGGCATGCCTGGGTGGCCCGAATTAGCGGCTTGTACGGCGTCTACGGCCAAAAAGCGGATGGCATTGGCCATTTCATGATGTGTTGCGGTCATTGAATTCAATACTCCAGTTTAGAAACGTTATTTGGTTAAATTGCGTGATGACCAAGGGCAGCCTTGACCATATGATAAGTAATTAAAAGTTCCGACAGCGCCAAAGGGTGGCTCAGCGCTGCATGATTCGACGCATCATTAAAATGGCCCACGTTTTCACGCAGATGCTGGGCTTCTGGTATTAAGTTCCAAAGCAAATCTTCTACTGCTTTGGCACGTTCGTCTGATAAATCGCCATGAATGTCCAAAACATCAACAGGTTTGCCATCTATATCGCGCGCCAATTCTAACCTAAAGCCGCTTTTAGCAACATCCATAACCGGAGACAAATCCGGATGGGGCAGCGTTGGACGCAAAGTATGACGAACATTTAGATGCGCACCTGTTTCATCATCGTTATCCAAGGGAGGATAAAAAGATACGACAATATCGGCAAAAGCGCGTTGAGGTTGGATATATTTCTCTCCATCCAAAAGGCGTCTATTAATAATCTCCTTTACGCGTTCTTTAGAATAGCCTCTCACGTAGGTGTCCCGCTGTATTTTCCACTTAGAACGCAAGTCTTCATTCGGTTCTAAAAAAACTTTAACATCGTAACTGTTGCTCATTTCACGGGTCGCGAACCCCAATAAACCCTCTACTATTATGTATTCTTTTGGTTCAATGAATTCCCATCCATTTGATCGTCCGTTCGCGTGATCATACACCGGTTTTAAAATTGGCTCTCCGGCCCTTAACAAACGAATATGTTGTTCTGCAATTTCTAGATGATTAGCCTTTGGGTTTAAGGCGGTAATGTTAAGCTTTGCGCGCTGAGCGCGGTCTAGCTTGTGATAATCATCTGTGCAAATACTAACAACTTTTTCGGGGCCAAGAATTGCTGTAATCCCCTCCGTTATTGTGCTTTTCCCTGAAGCGCTATCACCTACAATTCCAAGAAGTATGGGACGGGTAATGCGTTTGAAAGGCAATTGTTTGGTCCGGTCCACACGTTTTAGGTCTTAAATTCAATCTTTCCAAAAATTTTAAGTAAAAAAAAATTGGGAAAAGATATTCTAAACACCTGTATTTTTGCCCTGCAATACTCAATCAAAATTTACAATATGTTTTGCAGGTTTCCCCCCCCCTGAGGAATAAGCTATCAAAGCCTGTGACTAGGCTAAATCAAACACCCAAGCGGGGAGCCAATTCATTTCTTTAGGGTAGATTGTTGACCGCCTGAAAGTGTAGGCATTAAAAAGATATGCACATGTAATTCCTTAACGTATTGATCTTATGGTCAAGAATACGCTTAAGCATTACCACTTGCGTTCAGATAACAAGCCACAGCTTGGGCACGGTTTTTGACATCAAGCTTACCGTAAAGGTTTTTGAGGTGAAATTTTACAGTGTTAAGCGAAATAGTAAGGTCCCCAGCAATTTGTTGATTGGTTCTGCCACGCGATAACGATGCCAAAAGTTCTTGTTCACGAGCAGTGAGGCCTGAAAAAGGGTCGGACCCAGATCTAGACAAGTCCATAAAAGGAAAAACCATTCGACCTTCGGAAACGGCCACAACGGTTTCTAAAACTTGTGAAGGCTGGTCCATTTTCGAACAAAAACCAGCACCGCCAAAACGCATAACTTGACGCGGAATATCCGGGGCACCATTACCGGTAAAAATAATGACACGAGGCTGCACCCCTTCTCGTTTTTGAAGATGTTGCAAAACGCCTTGCCCGTTTAAATACGGCATGTTCCAGCCAACAATGGCAACATCAAAGCTCAACCGGTCTAACGCTTCGACAAAGCGTTCACCATCCGCTGCAGTGGCGACAAGTGTGAAACGTTCATCCTTATCAAAAAGGTTAACCAGCGCGCTTAGGATTAAGGGCGATTTATCTGCGACAACAACATCAATGGGTTTTTTGTTGGATGTGCTGTTTTCAAACGAATTGCCGTAGCGGTTTTGTGGATGCCCAATATTCATGAAAATTCCCCCGTCATTTTTGATCGTGCATCGTATTCATTTCAAGACAAATTTTTGATTGCCACTACACGTAAACGTTAAAGAAAACGACAAACAAAAATGATAAAACGACCGCACACTTGCCCTACCCCCAAAGAATGCAACAATTCCCCAAAGGGGTAGGTTTGTCTATAGGTAACAGTCTTAGAGGGTGGTTGTAAAGAACAGTTATGCAATAAATGATAAGTCTATGATTTACCTTTTGCTTTTTTAATAAATAGTAGCTGAATAGGCTTGCAATAAATCTTGGGATGGTCAAAATTAAAATTGGAAAACACATAATTAATTCTGAAAGTTTCATTATGATCCGAATTCTTCTCGCTATATTCTTGCCTTGGTTTTTGTTTTTTACTATTGGTCGCCCCATATCCGCCATCATGTGTTTTATTTTACAGGTTATTTTCTTTGGCGGTGCTTTGTTTACGGGCGGTTTATCGTTATCATTGGCATGGATACCTTCACTTTGGGGTCTGTATGCCTTAATAAAATATAAATCAGTCGATTAATTTCTGTATTGCGAGCATTTATGACGTCCCCTCCACGCGTTCCCATTTTAAAACTGGTTATTTGGTGCTTGGTCATCGGCCTTGTTCTATCATTTTTTAATGCCAGCCCTGAAGACGTGTATGCATGGGCTGGCGAAACCGGACGTTCCATTTTTGAATGGTTGTTAAATTTTGGTCAAAAAATTGGACCATACGTTTTGATGGGGGCTATTTTAGTCTTACCCATTTGGGGCGTTTCATATTTGTGGCGCTGGTTTAAAACAAAGCGGTAGAGCATTGTTAAAATTCAAGGGGCTGTACCAGATAACGCATAAAAGGTGTTGTCATGGTTTACATGAGAAAGAGCCGGTTAAATCAGCATAAGCAGGACCGTCTGCTTGAACATTTTGTGGCAGGCACGACAGCAAGGTGTGCCGCCTTGCGTGTTGGCGTAAGCTTCAAAACAAGTGCATATTATTTTTACAGACTAGGCGAGATCATCACGTATTACCGAGAACGAGAAGCAGATACGGTGTTCAGCGGTGAAATAGACGTTGATGAAAACTGTCCCTGAAAACGCCTTTTGTGCAGGCGCGCTAGGGCGTATTTTGAAGAATGGCGCAAAGACAAAGGCAAAGGTAGACGCGGTCGCGGGGCGGGTGGAAAAGTCCCGTTATTCGGTCTTTTAAAGCGAAGGGGTAAGGTTTACTCGCAGGTCATCTCGATACGTCATCAGCAGCTTTGTAGCCTAGGTTTGAGCGTAAAATTGTGCCCGATAGCCTTGTCTATTCTAATTGCTGGCATTGTTAAAGGAATGTGAGTGGCGTTTTAACAACAGCGCCCCACCAGATCAATTAAAGCAATTGAGAGAATGGGTTAAAGGTAATTTGAACTCGTTATCTGGTACAGCCCCAAATTTAATTGTCAGCGCTTACCTGTGGGCGGCGCCAAATGAAAAATAAATCCCGAATATTTTGCGCCAATTCCTCGATGATGTCTTTTTCTAAATTGTCCGACATATATAGGTTAATAAAAAATTCAGGTAACCGGGGCAGTCCTGAATCTTCACCCAAAACGGTTATACTTTCTGGAACTGTTGATTCCAGCAATGCGGTAACGCCAAGATCTGCTTGTAACATGGCGAATGTGGCATCCATATTGCGCGTTGCATCGGTTAATTTCCAATCACGCCCTGCTTTTTTTAAAGCATTCACCATAACGGGGCGAAATTGGCAGTCGTCGTTACACATAACCAAGGATAATGGAACGTCCTTATGTGAATTTCCAGCACCCGCCGACACCCACACAAGATCGTTACTAAATAAACGTTCGGCTTCTTTGGGTGTGTGGCTTTCCGTGGTTAAAGTTAAGTCAATGTCCCCGTGCGCTAATGATTTTTTCAGTTCATTTGTCGAAGCAAGCGCCAGTTCAAGGCGTACATTGGGGTAAGCTTTAGAGAAGCGTAGCAAAATTGGGGCCGCAAATGGGGAAACAACGTCATAAGGCATCCCCAAGCGTACTAAGCCTGTAAATTCAGGCGCCGTCATCAGGCCTATGACTTCATCATTTAGAGCAATCATCCGGTGAGCATGCAGGGCTAAGCGTTCCCCATCAACAGTCGCAACCAGTCCTCCGCCTTTGCGATGAAGTAATTGTTTTTGCAGAAAATCTTCAAGACGTTTGATTTGCTGGCTTATGGCCCCTTGCGTCAGGTTAAGTTTTGTTGAAGCCACGGTCATAGAGCCGCTTTCAACCACGGCCACAAAAGCACGTAAAAGGGCGACATCAATATTGCGGATTGAAGGCGATCTATTATTAACGTTCATAATAATGAAAATTATAAACATTAGTTTTACTAAAATCAAGGCTTTGACCATAATCTCTATATCAAAACGACATTTAGACTGAGGAGTACACACCATGACACACACAACACACTGCTGCCCCCCGTCAAATCATACATTTGATTTGTCCAGCACGAGGATCACAATCCTTCAACGTCTAAAAAAAATGTATACTGTGTCACTTCAACGTCGTGAGTTGTCATTTTTAGACGAACACTCTCTTAAAGACATGGGGATTACTGCCCAACAAGCCGCTGAAGAAAGTTCACGTCCATTTTGGGATGTATCTTAAGCCAGTTATGTCGGGCTTCCCCAACTCTAAGCACAAGAAAAGCCGCCAGATCGATCTGGCGGCTTTATCTTTTGGTTGAATGATACGCGTTTTAGCGTTTAGCCACGGGCTTCGAGCATTTGATGCAAGATCGGTGTCAAAATTAATTCCATGGCAAAGCCCATTTTGCCACCCGGAACAACAATCGTATTGCGCCGCGACATAAAGGAATGGGGAATCATGCGTAACAAATTGGGGAAATCAACGCCACCAGCAATTTCTTCTGGTTTACGGAAGCGAATAACCACCATGCTTTCATCAGGCGTGGGAATGTCACGGGCGATGATTGGATCAGACGTATCAACAGTTGCGATGCGTTGAAAGTTAATATCGGTATGTTTAAATTGCGGCACAATATAATGTACGTAATCGTTCATACGACGTAAAATTGTGTCCATAACGGCTTCTTCGGAATAACCGCGTTGTTCGGTATCGCGGTGGATTTTTTGAATCCATTCCAAGTTAATTACGGGTACAACACCGATTTTTAAATCAATATGTGTCGCCATATCAATACCATCGTTCACAACACAACCATGCAAACCTTCGTAAAACATAAGGTCTGATCCCGCTGGGATGTCTTCCCATGGCGTAAATTCACCAGGGCTAAGTCCATCATAAGGTTTGGCTTCTTCATCAGAATGCAAATACAGGCGACGTTTGCCCGAACCTGTTTTACCGTAAGATTCAAAAAGTACTGCCAATTTTTCAAATTCATTAGCATTTGCTCCAAAGTGGCTAAAGCAAGCATTCCCTTTCGCTTCTTCTTCGGCCACACGCGCTTTCATTTCTGCACGGTTAAAACGGTGAAAGCTATCACCTTCGATAACCGCAGGCGAAACACCTTCGCGGCGGAACATATGTTCAAAAGCTTCTTTAACCGTACTGGTGCCGGCCCCTGAGGAACCTGTTACCGCGATAATGGGATGTTTTTTTGACACGCTGTTATCCTCCCCTAATGAAATAGCTAAACGTCTTAAAATAATCTTCGCACGAAGATACTGGAAACCAGGTCATCAATCCATAATTAAAAGCAAATACAAAAAAATGACCCGTATACAATGACCGACACGTAAGGCCGACAAATTTAAGTGGGGTGCCTGATCGGATTTGAACCGACGGCCTCCTGGATCACAACCAGGCGCTCTAACCAACTGAGCTACAGGCACCACAATGTTCGAACGTCACCTCGAAAGCCGACCTTTACTAGACGGATACCCTGCCCCCGTCAAGCACCCCATGACTCATTTAAAAAATTGGCATTCGTTTGTTGTGTGTGTGGTTTTCGCGTTGTTCTGCGTAACAATTAGTCATATGCTTAAATTTTATGCAAATTAGATCTGTTTCGAATCATTTTTTAGTGATTTTTGAACGGTGAAGCTTTTGCAAGCCCTTAAAAAGTTATCCACATCGAATGTTGGCATGTTCTGTGCTAAATCAGTAATTGATATTCATAATTGCCAAGGTCAGTTTGCTATACCACTTGTTTGCTGACCGTACCGGAGACGTAAAAAGCTATGAAAAAAATTGAAGCCATTATCAAGCCCTTCAAGCTCGACGATGTTAAGGACGCGCTTCATGAAATAGGCTTACAAGGCATTACGGTGCTTGAAGCCAAAGGTTTTGGGCGACAAAAAGGCCATACGGAACTTTATCGTGGTGCTGAATACGTCGTAGACTTTTTACCGAAAGTAAAAATTGAAATTATCCTTGATGACGAACTTGTCGAACGGGCTGTTGAAGCAATTCAACAGGCGGCTCATACAGGGCGTATCGGGGATGGGAAAATTTTTATTCTTCCTGTTGAGGAAGCGATTCGAGTCCGTACTGGCGAACGCGGCTCAGAGGCTATTTAACTTTCATTTAGACTTAACCACTCACCTATCCACCACCAAGGAATTAAGACCATGACATTGGATTGCAAGACACCCGAGGACATAATCAAGTTTCTCAAAGATGAAAATATTGACTTCGTTGACCTTCGTTTCACAGACCCAAAAGGTAAGTGGCAACACTTAACTATGGTTTCTGATTTTATAGATTCGGATGCTTTTGAAGACGGCATTATGTTTGATGGATCATCCATCGAAGGCTGGAAAGCTATAAATGAATCAGACATGGCTTTGATCCCCGATTCGACAACCGCCGTTATGGATCCTTTTTGCGCTCAGCCTCAATTGATTTTGTTCTGCGATATTCGCGAGCCTTCAACGGGCCAAGGTTATAATCGTGACCCTCGTTCTTGTGCTAAACGTGCCGAAGATTATTTAAAGTCTACCAAAATTGGTGACACTGCATATTTTGGTCCTGAGCCTGAATTTTTTGTTTTTGACGATGTTCGTTTTGATGTGTCCATGAATCGTTGTTTCTATGAATTTGATTCCGAAGAAGGTCCATACGTTACGGGTAAAATCTTAGAAGAAAGCAATCTGGCTCACCGTCCCGGTGTTAAGGGGGGCTACTTCCCTGTTCCTCCAGTTGATGCATCCCACGACTTGCGGGCTGAAATGGTTTCCGTAATGCGGGAAATGGGCTTATCTATGGATAAACATCACCACGAAGTTGCCCCTTCGCAACATGAATTGGGCATGACTTTTGCCACGTTGGTACGTACCGCAGATAACGTTCAAATCAATAAATACTGCACCCATATGACGGCCCATACATATGGCAAAACGGCAACGTTTATGCCAAAGCCTGTGGCTGGAGATAACGGTTCAGGCATGCATACACACATGTCAATCTGGAAAGATGGCAAGCCAAACTTTGCCGGCAACGGATACGCCGATCTTTCGGATGAAGCTTTGTATTATATTGGCGGCATCATTAAACACGCCAAAGCATTGAATGCATTTACAAATCCATCGACAAACTCTTATAAACGTTTGATCCCTGGGTTCGAAGCACCTGTGTTGTTGGCCTATTCGGCTCGTAACCGGTCGGCGTCTTGTCGTATTCCTTTTTCTGCTTCGCCAAATGGCAAACGCGTCGAAGTGCGTTTCCCAGACCCAACGGCAAACCCATATTTGGCATTCACCGCAATGATGATGGCTGGGCTTGATGGGATTCAAAACAAAATCCACCCAGGCGAAGCCATGGACAAGAACCTTTATGATCTTCCACCAGAAGAATTAGCCGAAGTCCCAACGGTTGCTGGTTCTTTGCGTGAAGCTCTTGAAGCCTTGGATGCAGATCGTGAATTCTTGAAAAAGGGTGGCGTCATGGACGACGATATGATCGACGGCTATATGGCGTTAAAATGGGAAGATGTTTATAACTTTGAACATACCCCTCACCCGGTTGAATGGGAAATGTATTACAGCTGTTAACACAAGCATGATCATAAAACACAAAAAAGCCCCGCAGGAAACTGTGGGGCTTTTGCGTTATCGGGGGAATTATACACCAAAGAATTAAAGCCCATGTTCAGTCCAAAATTTTTGCCCATTTAAAAAAACAGACCATGCCTTAAGCAAGCCGGGCTCATCTGTTTGGCGCGTTTGTTTGTGCCATTTTTTGATTAACTTTGAAACTTGTACAATATCTTTTTTATCGCCCTGAGCTTCTTTTTTCAAATGTTCAAATATCCGTTTGGACATGGTTAAGTCATTTAATCCACCCAAACGATCTTGAAGTTCACGAAGCATGCCCAGATATTCTTGATGTTTTTTATGAGAATATAATGGGGAAAAAGCATCGGCTGTGTAACGCATTTTTTTTATGGAAATGCGCAAAAGGTGGCGTTGGCTTTCAGACATTTCAACCAACTTCTGACCTTGGTGTATTAAATCAAGATGACGCTTTTCCAGTAAGTTAAAGGCAAAATCATGTGCCGGAACGGCGAGTGGATTGCTATTTTCCGTTACCCAAGGCGTTGAGCCAATCCAATGCAATAAATTGGTCAATAATGTCGCGTATAAAGGGCTTTGAATAGTTTTTTGCGCTTTGTCGTATGCCAATATTTGTTGTTGTTCTGCAAGCTTTCGTAAAATTTTAAAGCGATGATCTGACCCCATAGCCATTTCGGCTTGGAGCAAGATTTCAGACAGAAACACATCATAGTCTCTGGCTAAGCTCAAATTCTCTCCAACTTCTTTGAACGCCGAGCTTAAAATTGCCGTAGGTGCCTTTGGCAAAGCACCTGAAAAACTGGAAAGAATCGCGCGCATCCGACGCAAAGCCACCCGCATTTGATGTACGCCTTCGATGTGACTTTGTTCCAAAACACAATCTTCATTGGAAATTAAATGTTTGAGGTTTTCAACCAAAGACAAGTTTAAGACTTGTTCTGCGGTAGCTGAAGGCAGAAAATTTAAGGGCTGAGCTTTAACCCAATTCTTCAAAGTTCCATCCAGAAACAAATTATAGCCCTTTAAAGCCTTGGTCCTGGAGGATATCCGAGCCGGAACGATGGAGGTAACGAGACAAGCTAATTCTAAAAGTTCGTTAACAGGTCCACTTTCAAGCTCTAGCTCTAATTCAAATATTTTGCTTTTATTCTCACCTGACTCAATAACACCTTGGTCAATGTCACACCGAACTTTGGCTCCACCCGAAGTTTCTAATAGACGGGTTTGTCTTTTTATTGTGGTTGAAAACAAAGGCTCTAAGGTGGCTAAATCAATGCCCTTAAATAACTGACAAAGTTCTTTATCTTTGTCGATAAGTTTAATGTCGAGGTCCTTTTTTTTAAGTTTCCATTGCCATTCTTGTCGGGAAAAAGTGTCAACGCTAGCATTGTGGGCAACGGCCTTACTTTTACAGCATTGCACGTATTTACGGCTTTCTTTACGCACACGCAAAGAAAGCTCACGCTTAAACAAACTTAAATCAGGCGTATCGTAATAAATGGCCCGCATCGTTCGTTTAACAGGTGTTTCGATTTGCAAGGCCTTGAAAGCGGAACTACGCGAAAGTTTGCGCAAGTCTTGGCGGGTGAACTCAAATTTGAGTTCGACTTCCAGGCTACAGGAATCCTCAGAAATTGTTTGTGTCATAATAAGCCCTTACCCAATCTGCCCAAAGCCAATTCTAATAGCTTTGAAGAAGGTATAAAAGCTTTATACACATATTATTTACAGAGTTGGATGACTTTTTATTTTTTAATTTCTTGGGGCGAAAGACCTAAAGGTTTGAGCCATCAAGGCTTTCAAAAACTAATTTTTCATGCATGTGAATACCGCATTCTGTTTTTTCTTTGCCCGACCAGCGCCCTGAACGAGCGCCTTGTGTTAAACAAGATTTGTGGGTGCATGGCGCGCAACCAATAGAGCTATAGCCTTGTTCAACCAAGGGGTGACGCGGAAGATTGCGGGCAACAAAGGCTGCTTCTATGTCTTCGGGTGTATAAGGGGCCAAGGGATTGACTTTGATATGTGGGCTGGCCACTTCTGCCGTGTCTATTTGCGCGCGAATATATCCATGATGGCGTTTACGGCCACCGATTAAAACATCAAATTCTGACAAAGCTAAACTATAAGGCATTACTTTACGCACTTGGCAACATGCATCAGGCTCAGTTTCGAACAATTTGCCATCTGTGTCCATATTTTGAATGAGCTGATCAGGTGCTTTTAATGTGCGCACATCCATTAGGCCAAAATGATCGACTAAACGATCTCGATAATTCAATGTTTCTGTAAATAACCGACCTGTGTCGACAAAAATTACTGGCGTAGCCGCATCCACTTGGGCAACCAAATCCAGCAACATGGCACTTTCAGCCCCAAACGAAGAGGTCACACCCACTCTAAGTCCACGACCAAAGCCAACTACGGCTTCTATTAGTTCCAAGCCAACAAGGTGCTTCCATGATGAAACGACCTTGTGGGCATCTATGGGTTGAGACGCAATTTTATTTAAAGCTATCATTCAGCGGCTCCAGCTAAATACCCGGGAACGGCAGCTAAAATGCGTTCAATTTCAGCATCCGAAGCCGTTTGCCACGCGGCTAATATAGGCAAGGCTTCCAACATCATTGCGGTATTCGTCTTCGCATTATTTACGGCCAAAGTGGCGCTATCTAAGGCCCCGATGAGGCTAGAATTTTGGGCCCAATGTTCACGC
>Ga0316204_10003706_pt1 | contig 29663 bp, 26 predicted proteins | sample 6monrhotite_MG_2_FD_205661 | JGI IMG/M metagenome (GOLD analysis project Ga0316204, IMG submission 205661) | Microbial mat bacterial communities from mineral coupon in-situ incubated in ocean water Damariscotta River, Maine, United States -... | ecosystem: Environmental > Aquatic > Marine >...
GTTCTGAAAGGTTTCCTCCTGAAAAATGTAAATCGTAATAAGGTTTTCCAATAACGAAGCCTAAAACACCAATTACGAGCAAAACGACTAATGCAATAATCTTCTTCATCAAACAAGTACTTTTTGATAGATTATTTCATCTAACCAATCAATGTGATCGTTAAACCAATTTATTTTCCTTCCTACTTCAACATATCCTGCCTTTGTGAATAAGGCCTGGCTTTGTGTGTTGTCTTCAAGTATGTTGCAAAACAAATTTCTAATTCCAACAACACTAAGCGCGTACTCATCTATGAGCGACAACGCTTCTAAGGCATAACCCTTTCCTCTGTGCTCTTCTTCAATCAAAATTCCAATACCGGCACGTTGGTGTCTTGCATCAAACTCAAAGAGATCAATAGAGCCAATTGGAACCAAATCATCCACTTGAGTAATTATAAATCGAACTTGTTTGACACTATAAATATCTTGAGCTGAATTAATGTATTGCATGATAAGCTCCTTAGAAAAAGGAACTAGGGTATTGCTTACTCTCCAATTTTTATGATTATTCTCCCACTCTAGAATCTTATCTACATCCCATGGTTCTATTGGCCTTAGCTTTATTTTACTCCCTTCTAGCATCTTGTTTGTTCAGCTGTTGAATGTACGAAAATATTGCCTCTTTTTTGTACTCATTCAAGGTAAAACTTCCTTTAGAATCAAGATATTCTGTAAGATTAAACTGCAAAGCTTTTTCAATAAGTTGATTATCATATAATTCAGGAACCAATTCAAAAATCATTTCTGCTTTTGAATCTTTCAATACTAATTCTTTGATAGGAAATAGACAAGTAATTAAATCCTCATCTACTTTTTCGTATCGTTCAAAAACTGAAATAGGATTTAAATCCATTTTCTTCAGTTTCAAAAAGATCATTCTCTTTTTCAATCTACAAAGCTTCTTCATTAGCGGCTTCAAATCAAGATTTACTTCAACTTCTTTATGAGTCAATGAAAAATATCTACCGTGATGGATAAAGATTAAATGAGGAATGGTTTGAGGATGAACTAATAAAATGTAAGAGCCATCAATTTCAACACCTTCGAATGGTTCAAGATTATAAACTTCAGACATCAATTACTCCTTTAAAAACCTCAACTGCGGGTCCATTCAACCATATCTCTTCGTAAGCCTCCTCTGCCTTTCGAAAGTCAACTGATAGATCACCACCCTTTGCTTTTACTTCAATACGCCCACTTTCAAGAGAATTTTCAATCGCAAATGCTAATGCTGCTGCCGTAGCTCCTGTTCCGCATGCGAAAGTTTCAGCCTCAACCCCTCTTTCATAAGTTCTGATAGATATCGCTCTACCACTTAGCTCTTCAATCACATTGACATTTATGCCTTCGGTCAAGTACTTTTGTGAATACCTGATACCGTGAGCAAAATCTATCAAATCTAATTCCTCGATATTTATATGGAATGAAATATAATGCGGTGAACCTGTATGAATAATATAATGATCGTCATTTTTCTCAAATAGATGGAGATCTGACATACTAATGCTAATGACGTCTTTATCTATTTTTGCCTTATGTATGCCATCAATGGCCTGAAATGAGGCTTCAGTTGCAATCATACCCAACTTAATTGCAAAGGCAACTGCACATCTAGATCCGTTTCCACAAAAGCTTTGGCTACCATCAGGATTGTAAAAATCCATTTCAAAATCACCTGACTCCCAATTTTCTATGAATATCAACCCATCAGAACCTACACCAAATCTTCTTGAGCAGACCTTCTTAGCTAATTCTATTTTGTTTCCTTGAAAAGCAGATGCCCGATTATCAATCATGATAAAATCGTTACCTGCGCCATGATACTTAAAAAACTCAATCATCAAAAACTTCTTCTTTTTGAACCTCCAAATATGGCAAGAATTCTTCCGTTTCTTTTATTGAATAGTAGATATTTTCTGTCGTAAGAAAGTAATTGTTTTCATTTCTAAGAATCTTATACACCAAGTTGTCTGGCATCCCGAACATTACGAGTTTATTTCTTGACAATTTGTATCCAGAAAAATTTAATGGAGACTCCCAAAACTCAACAAGCATTTTTGTTGGAAAAGTCTGCTCCACCCCAATTAACTGACTTGCAAGCGTGTCTTTCGCAATCTCTTTGAGTACGTCAACCCCGACCCATACAGTACTAATTAGTTTTTCTCTTCGAATCGAAATATCACTGTCTATCTCACCAGAGTCAAGCAGAACTTCAACTACTAATGAATCAATTTGTAATGAATCTAATAAATCTAAAGTAGAATCAACTTCAACATTGGTTTCTTGAACACTAACAATTTGAGTCTCTACAATAGTATCGTGGACAGTTTGAGTAACGAATTCGGTAAGAGGCGATTCTAAAATGACATCATCTTCAGAACTTTGAGAACCAATTATATAGCCTCCAAGTCCACCCAATGCAAATAACCCTATCCCTATTAAGTATTTCATTCCCTATTCAAGAGTTCAAATTTATAAATAGAAATCATCACAACCTCCAAAAAATCAATTTTTTAGCAAACTTTTTTTTAGCTACCAAATGGAGTGACAACTTCCCGAAATTTGCACGGAAACTATGAATTGCGTAAATTTGTAACTGAGCTACTACTCAATATTTTACAGATTGTCAATTTAAAACGTTTGATGAAATCATTTTCAGCAATATTACTTGCATTACTTTTTGGTACATCAGCATGGCCTCAGGAGCTGGTTGACGTTAAAAACATTGATGGATATCAAGAACCTAGAAATTATTCTCAAGAAGACGGCCGCCTTCATAATGGGCCAGAATACTACAATCATCCTGATTTCGGAAAGTTAACCTTTCAAGCACCTTACAGCATTGAGGTTATAGAAGATATCTCTCAAAGAACTGAGTATAAACGATTCTACTACGACAAATTTCACCCAGCTTATTTTTATATCGAGAAGTCTTCTAAGAAAATTAATCTGTTAGTTGACGGTAAATTCAGAGCCATAGATCCGAGCATGCATAGAGTGAATGAACAAGTTTACACTTCTGGCTTTCAACCATTCAGAACCGGCGTTGATGCCATTAATCAAAGAACAAGTTTCACTTTTGGAGAACACTTCATTAATTTCAATCACACCAAACTTAAAATTGTTCATCATGATAATAGTGAAGAAGTTATAGAACCTAATTGGAGCGATTTCGAAATGAACAATTTTGAAGGTTATGTTTTCAATATATTTCCAAAAATCGACATGAAATTGAGCTTTTTTGAAGGTAGAGTCAAATCTGATTTCATCATAAAAGAAAGTATGAATGTAAAAGAACTAATCTTCATTGATGAGTTATTCATGAGTGACGGATTGGAATTAATGCTATCAAATGAAAACCCTTTAAATTTAGACTTTCTAGAGATATATAATTCTGAAACGAGCGAAACTGAAGTGGTGGTTGAACCTGCTATTTGTCATGACGACTCGGGAGATCGCCATAGTTGGATTAGTGAATTCTCTTTGAACGGAAATGAGTTTCAAGTTTTGGTAGACTCTTCACATTTGAATGACCCTAATTTAATTTACCCCTTAACAATTGACCCAACATTTATTGCTGTTGGCCCTGTCACCAACGGTGGTGGCGTTCACGGTTCTGTTCAGGTTCCAGGAACTTGTACAGACAATATCGTACTTGCTTTTCCGGGTGGAGCTGAGCCTTGGGACACTCAAGTAACGTGGACAATTTATACTGAACAATGTGCCGAGACAAATGTCATAACTGGAGGTCTTTTCATTGATGAATGCTGGGAATCTGATGCGAGAATTTGGATAACCGGCTGCGCAAATACCAGTCCAACAACTGCACCTGTTGGTGTTTGGGCATGTACCCTCCCTGCCTGCAATGTCCCAGGATTTTGGGTCCCAACTCTGACTTTCGGTTCTGATGGAACTATGGGGCTGGTTGATTGCTACCCAACTCAATGTGCAGCACAGAATATGACTTTCACCATTAATACAGCTCGTGGATATTGTGCCTCTTATTTGTTTTATGATAATTGTAATTGGTTTAATAGTTATTGTGTTTCTCTTGATGATTGGAGTGTCACAGTTCAGGGAAGATCAGTTGAAACGTTGAGTAATACGGTTACAGGAAACGGAACTCAAAACATATTTGATGCCGATTGTGCTGGAACGCAAACATTAAATCCAACTCCACTTTATGGAGTTCCAGGATATACATATGCATGGAGTACAGGAGCAACAACACCTACAATTGTTGTACCGGGAACAGTTTCAACTTTCACTGCTGATGTCACAGATGCCTGTGGTACAACCGTGACTGCAACTTTTGATATCGGATGTCCATTAGCGACAGAAATGAATGACTTTGAAGTAGAATTGAAAGATGATTTTGTTGAATTAGAATGGTCAACACTATCAGAGACTGATTTGAACAATTTTGAAATTGAAAAGTCAAACAATGGAGCAGATTGGAGAAGCATTGGAGTTTTTGAAGCAACCGGAGGCGAGAACATAGCCTCTGATTATGAAGCTATCGACCAGTCTCCACAAGTAGGCTTAAATTATTACAGATTGAGATTAAACAATGGAGATGGAACTTCTACTTTAACTGATGCAGAAGTTGTTCAAATCGAGCACCTCTTCAGCTTTAAGCCTAATCCAACAAATAGCTTAGTGCAAGTTCAAAGATCAACACAGAAAAATGGAACGTATATTATTGAGGTTACCGATTTGTTTGGGAAAATTGTATTTGAACAACTTTTTAAAGAAAGTGCCGAAACAATTGATTTGAGCGATATTGAGACCGGAACTTATATCTTATCAGTAGTGAGAAATGGAGTGAAAATTGAAAGTCAAAGACTAATAATTGCCCACTAAATTTCAACAAAATCTTCTAAGTAATTCCTTCTATTCAAATACTTTGAATAGCGCTTATATGATCTACTTGGATAATAGATGTACATACAGCTACCTTCTTTAATCCACTTCACAACATCTTCGAATCCTTCAGCTGGCACAGCAGGACAACCATATGAACGACCCAACTGGCAGCCATTACGTTCTAAAAAATCATATGTGGCATATTTAGCTGCATGCATAACCACGCCTCTACTACTCGCATGACTATTTGAATGCTCCATCCCTCTAAGTCTTAATGCCAAGTCAAACTTTCCAGAATACGTAGTTGTTGTAACATAAAAACCTAAACTACTCTGTTTTGAATTGTTTTCATTTGAAAAGTGTTTTGGATAAAGTCTTCCAGAATTTAACCCATGTGCACAAAGAGATTTATGAATGACTTTGTTTTCACATAAATCGATAATGAACAATCTTACTTCGTTAGATGGTTTTGAAAAATCAATTATCGTTAAGGTATCTTTTCGAACCAATTCATCTCTCTTAAGAAGATTGTGATAACCTGTCAATCCTTGCTCTAAGGCCTTGTATGAAAGTTGGAGTTCATTCAATTCATTGTATACAAATTTGGCGTAAGAATTGAAATTCTCTTTCGCCATATCTGCAATTGAATCATTCTTCAACATTTCTTGAACATTTGGATCTAAACTACCACGATTCGAACCAAGGCTCACAAATGAAATGCCGAAGAAAAGAACGAACAAAACTGTCGCTTTTTTTCTAATACTTGCACGCATCATGCACAAATGTACGAAAAACAGCTACTTTTGTTCCGCTTGTAATGTTAAACAAGCCTAAATTTAAGGTCATTAAGACAGATGAGTAACACAGTTGAAATAGAAAAAAGAAGAACGTTTGCAATTATCTCTCACCCTGATGCAGGTAAAACTACATTGACAGAAAAGTTGCTATTATTTGGTGGAGCTATTCAAACTGCTGGAGCTGTTAAGAATAACAAAATCAAGAAAACTGCTACTTCTGATTTCATGGAAATAGAGAAACAAAGAGGAATCTCTGTAGCGACATCTGTAATGGCTTTTGAATACTTAGGCAAGCAAATTAACATTCTTGATACACCTGGTCACAAAGACTTTGCTGAGGATACTTACAGAACTTTAACAGCTGTAGATAGTGTAATCTTGATTATTGATTGCGCAAGTGGTGTTGAGGCACAAACTGAAAGATTAATGGAAGTTTGTAGGATGAGAAATACTCCGGTAATCATCTTCATTAATAAAATGGATAGAGAAGGAAGAGACTCATTTGATTTGTTAGATGAGTTGGAAGACATGCTTAAAATTAAAGTGCGTCCGCTCTCTTGGCCAATTGGAATTGGACATACATTTCAAGGTGTTTACAACATGTACAACAAAGAGCTTAATCTCTTTGCCGCAAACAAAACAAAAATCTCTGATGAAGTAGTGAAGATTGAAGATTTGAGTGATCCTCAATTAAATGAAATAATAGGAGATGAACCTACAGCTGAATTAAAAGAAGAACTTGAATTGGTAGATGGTGTTTATGACGCCTTTGATAAGGAAGCTTATTTAAAAGGAGAAGTTGCTCCAGTATTCTTTGGGTCTGCTATTAACAACTTTGGAGTAAAAGAACTCCTTGAATCATTCTTAGACTTCTCTCCTTCTCCTATTGGAAGAGAAACTTCTGAAGGATTTGTAGAGCCTGAAGCAAAAGATTTTTCGGGATTCATATTTAAAATTCATGCCAATCTTGACCCTAAGCATAGAGACAGAATTGCCTTTTTAAGAATTGTTTCTGGAAAGTTTGAAAGAAATACATTTTATAACCATGTTCGATTAGAAAAGAAGTTGAAGTTTTCTAACCCCACTTCTTTCATGGCGCAAGACAAGAGTATCATTGATGAAGCCTTTCCTGGAGATGTGATTGGATTATATGATACCGGCAACTTCAAGATTGGAGATTCATTAACCGAAGGTAATATCTTCTCATTTAAAGGGATTCCTTCTTTCTCTCCAGAAATATTCATGGAGCTTGAGAACCGCGACCCAATGAAGTCAAAGCAATTAGAAAAAGGAATACAACAGTTAACTGATGAGGGTGTCGCACAACTCTTTATTCAGCAACCAGGTAACAGAAAAATTGTAGGTACAGTTGGTCAACTTCAGTTTGAAGTAATCAAATATAGATTAGAACATGAGTATGGTGCAAAAGCAGAGTTTGTGCCTAAACGTTTTCATAAAGCTTGTTGGATGACAACTGATAATCAAGCTCAACTTGATAAGTTCATCAAGGCAAAAGCAATCTATATTGCTAAGGATAAGGATGACAACTATGTCTTTTTAGCTGAGACTCCTTTCTTATTGCAAATGGCACAAACTGATTACCCAGACATCACTTTCCATTTCACATCTGATTTTAAAGTTGTCTAGCTTATTCTATTGAAGTTACTGGAGATGCACTAGGAATATCGGAATCTTCATCTTCGCCTATATTCTTGTATATTACACTGATAATTATTAGGATAGCAGAAGCAATTGTCAGAAATGCAAGAATGAGTTCAGTCCATGAATAGTAGAAAGTATGTTTCCCGATTTTTATGTTAAATCCCATTTCTACTTTTTGTAAACAAGATAATAAAGTTTGATTATCTTCAACGAAATGAACTTCTCAGGACACGCCTTTCTAGCCCGTAATCATCCTCACTTAATTGCAGGTAATTTTGCAGGTGATTCTTTTAAAGGAAACCTAGACAAGTTTGATCACCTACCCAAAAACATTATTGATGGAGTGAAACTTCATAGGTTCATTGACGATTTCACTGATCACTCTTCTCATATTATTAAAGCTGGGCAGTTATTGCAAGATCAGGGAATTAAGAAAATAGCATTCATTGCAACTGATATCATATTGGACTTTCACTTAACTAGTAACTGGAGTGACTACTCATCCACAAGCTATGAAGACTTCGTGCAATTGGTCTATGATCACACTGACCCATACCTTGAAGAATTAGATGACGAATTCAACTTCTTGTACTCAAGATTAAAAAAGTATGGATGGATGTTAGATTACACCTCTGAAGAAGGAATTCAAAAGATTTTAAGGCAGTTTTCAAAGAGAATTAGGTTCGAAAACGATTTAGATAAGTGCTTTGCTATTTATAAATCAGATCAAAAAACGTTTGACCAACATTTTAAAAATTTCTTAGTCGATATTGAAGCCGCCTCTATCGAATTTATTTCTGCTCTCTAGCAAAATTATCGTAGATTGATAAGTGATGCGATACCTCTATATTCTCATATTCTCTCTTGCCCTTTTCTCTTGTAAAGAAGAAGTGGTAGAAGAAGAAGTTACTGAAGTAGCCTGTCAAAGAGATTGGGAAGAGATCAAACAAGATAGCGTTATCACGATTCTCGCTGAGAACAGCCCTGCCTCCTACTTCATTTATCGTGGCCGTAATATGGGATTTGAATATGAGCTGCTGTATGAATTCTCTAAAGACATGAACATTAGGTTGCAAATTCAAATGGTGAATGACTTAGATGAGATGTTTGAATTATTAGACAATTGCGAAGGAGACATCATAGCCTGCAATTTGACAGTAACAGAATCAAGAAAGCAACACATTGACTTTTCCACTTCTTATTTGAATACACATGAAGTGCTTGTGCAAAGAATTCCTCATGACACAGATACTGTAAGCATTTTAATTACAGAACTTGAAGAACTCAGAAACAAAAAAATCCATGTTTGGAAAGGCTCCTCTTTCTATGACAATCTATTGGTATTAAATGATAAGCTTGATTTAAACTTATCAATCGTACCTATGGAAGGTGAAGTAATTTCAGAGGAATTAATTCGAATGGTGGCAGAGGGAGAAATTGACTACACTGTTGCTGACGAAAATGTGGCCAAGATTGATCTTAACTATTATGACAATATTGATATTGGAGTAAACATGAGCGCTCAGCAAGAGATTGCTTTTGGCTTGAGAAAAGGAACAACTACTTTTTTGGACACCCTAAATCATTGGTTAAATGAGAAAAAAAATAGATCGACAATAGGCGAAGTAAAACGAAAATATTTTGAACGTAGAAATTTAACCAACAAAGCAAATGACCAATACTCCTCTTTATTAATGGATGGTCAGCTTTCACCCTATGATGATATCATTAAAGCCGAGAGCGATAAAATTGGATGGGATTGGAGATTAATTGCTGCTATAATTTATCAAGAATCTAAATTCGAAACCTGGAAAGTAAGCTGGGCAGGCGCTTATGGCCTTTTTCAATTCATGCCTGGCACGGCTCAATCGTACGGAATAAACAGAAACTCTTCACCCGAATCACAAATAGCAGCAGGAGTTAAAAAGTTAAATAAGAACTTCAATCAGTGGCTTGAAGAAATACCTGATTCTACCGAATGTTTAAAGTTCACACTTGCCAATTTTAATTCTGGAAAAGCCCACATCATTGATGCGAGAGCCCTTTGTGAAAAACACGGAAAGAACCCGGATGTATGGGAAGACAATGTAAATGAGATGCTGTTAAACCTATCTAAGCCTGAATATTACCGTGATGAAGTCGTTAAAAACGGTTATTGTAGAGGTATTGAAACTTACGAGTACATCATTGAGGTTATTCAACGATTTGAAGAGTATAAAGCTGCATATCCCGAAGAAGGAGATGAAGAAGGTTTATTTGGTTTTATCAAGCAAACTGAAGAGGAGAATACTCTCTAACGCATTTTTGGCGTCAATCTTTGTCTATATATTATAAACTCATTATCTTTGCCGTCCCTATTAAGAGGGATTTTTATTATTAACCGGAGTTTCGCACTCCAAATTATAAATGCTAAAAAGATGGCAACTAAAATTAGATTACAAAGACACGGAAAGAAAAGAGCTGCATTTTATCACGTAGTTATTGCTGATGAAAGAGCAAAAAGAGATGGTAAGTTTATCGAGAAAATCGGGACTTATAATCCAAATACAGATCCTGCAACAATCGATTTGAAGTTTGACAGAGCATTGCATTGGGTTAAGATTGGTGCACAACCAACTGACACAGCAAGAGCCTTGTTATCTTACAAAGGAGTAATGTTGAAAAATCACCTTGATAAAGGTGTTGAAAAAGGCGCTTTAACTCAAGCTGCTGCTGATAAGAAATTTGATGCATGGATGAAAGAGAAAGATGCTAAAATTGAAGGTAAAGCTGAATCTATCGCTAAGAAAGAAGCTGATAAAGCTGCTGCTGCATTAGCTGCTGAAACTGCAACTAAAGAAGCTAAAGCTGCTGAAATTGCTGCAAAAAACACTCCACCTGCTGTTGAAGAAGCTCCTGCTGAAGAGGCTGCAACTGAAGAAGCTGCAACTGAAGAGGCTCCTGCTGCTGAAGCTGCAACTGAAGAGGCACCTGCTGCTGAAGCTGTAACTGAAGAGGCACCTGCTGCCGAGGCTGCAACTGAAGAAGCTCCTGCTGCTGAAGAAGTAAAAGAAGAGGCTCCTGCTGCTGAAGAAGCAAAAGAAGAAGCTCCTGCTGCTGAAGAAGCAAAAGAAGAAGAGTAAGCTTAGCTTACAAAAACATACATTATGTATCTTAAAGAGGAGTGTTTTCGATTAGGCAGTGTTGCTAGATTACACGGATACAAAGGAGAAGTTTCAATTTTTCTTGATGTAGACAATCCTCAAGATTATAAAAATTTGGAATCAGTTTTCGTCGAAATAGACGGTAAACTGATTCCTTTTTTTTTGGAACATCTTTTCATTCGTAACAAGGGATTTGCAGTTGCAAAATTTGAAACGATTGACTCAGAAAAGAAAGCTCAAATAGTTTTAAAAAGAGGCCTCTACTTACCTCTTGAGGTGTTACCAGAAACAGAAGGCACTGACTTTTATTATTTTGAAATTGAAGATTATCTGGTGATTGATAAGAATTTCGGAGAAGTTGGAAGAGTTCAAAAAGTAATTGATTTATCAGGAAATCCGATCATTCAAATCAACTCCAATGGTAATGAAGTACTTATTCCTAAACAAGATGAATTCATTTTAGACATTGATCGTGAGAATCAAATCATGAATATTTGCGCTCCTGCAGGTTTGATTGAAATGTATTTGGGACTTGAAGAAGAAGAGTAATGTCAAAGCCCTTCAAATTCAAACAATTTGAAATTGTTCAAGAAGCGAATCCTCAAAAAGTAGGAACCGACTCCATGCTATTAGGCGCTTGGACCAGTGGAAACTTCACAAGAATTTTAGATATCGGTACTGGCACAGGTATTTTAGCCTTGATGATGGCTCAAAAATCACCTGATTCGGTTGTTACAGCTATCGAACCTAATTTAGAATCATATACTGAAGCATCTAAGAATTTCAGTAATTCAAAATTCTCTAGTCGTATCTTATCTATCAATTCTTTTCTTCAAGAATTCGGTACCATGGAGAAATTTGATCTAATCATTTGCAATCCACCTTACTTTGACGGAACCTATTTAAGTGAAGACAATTTAAGGAATAGCGCAAGACATCAATCCCTACTTCGCACAGATGAGCTCTATGAATACTCTGCCGATTTGTTGAAAGAAGATGGTAGAATGAATGTCGTCATTCCGCATGATATGTTGGGTGAACATTTAGAAAGGGCGTTTGACAATGATCTTTACCTGCAAGAGATCTTGATCAGCCTTAGTCCTGATGGAACTAAAAAAAGGGCATTTATATCGCTTGGATTTGAAGATGTTGAACCTACCGAAAAAAGTATTCTTGTAAAAGACGCCGACAATAAATATTCGGCTGAATACATAGCAATGACAAAAGGATTTTACCTGAAAGATCTTTAAACCCAATTAGTTTTTGGATCAACTGTTGGTATCATTTATTTAGCGGTTAATTAGAGTCAGTAAATTATTGTAAATTTGAGAATACCTCTAATGGTACCTCAAAAACATGAAAAATTTCTTACTAACTGCAGCAGCAATTCTGTTTACTTTCAGTTCGATTAGTCAAATCAATATGACCGAATTAGGTTATTTAGATTTACAAACTATGCACAGCTCTGACCTCAATGATATTTGGGGATACACAGATGAAGATGGCAATGAATACGCAATCGTAGGTTTGAATGATGGCGTTTCTGTTGTGGACGTAACTGATCCTGCAAATCCAGCTGAAAAACAATATTTCCCTGGAATGAACTCTATTTGGAGAGACATCAAGGTTTGGGGAGATTATGCTTATGTAACAACTGAAGCTACACAGGGTCTTCAAATACTTGACCTAACACCACTACCTCTTGGCACAATTACTTCAAGTCTTTATACAGGTCCTGGAGGGAACGAATGGCAATCGGCTCACAACATTTATGTCGACAACGGTTTGGCTTACATTTTTGGAGCTAATAGAGATAATGGAGGAGTAATTATTTTAGATGTGAACACTACACCAGGAACCCCAATCGAAGTAGGAACCTTTGATGAATGGTATTGTCATGATGGTTATGTGCAAAATGACACAGGTTATTTCTCACATATTAATGATGGATTCTTCTCAATCGTTGATCTTGATGGTTTAGGTACTTTAGGCTTAACTGATGTGATTGGATCTTTACCAACTTCTTCTGTGTTTACCCACAATTGCTGGACTTCGGATGATGGTCAAGTTCTCTTTACTACCGACGAAAAAGAAAATGGATTCATTGATTCATACGATATTTCTGATCCGTCAAGTCCAATTCTTTTAGACCAAATTCAATCTTCACCAGGAAACAACATCATTCCACACAACACACATGTTAAAGGAGATTACATCATTACCTCATATTACACAGACGGAGTTGTAGTGCATGACGTTTCAGATCCTGCAAATATGGTTGAAGTGGCAAATTTTGATACATCTCCGGCATTTAGCGGAAACACTTTTAACGGATGTTGGGGAGTATATCCTTATTTCACTTCAAACAATTTAATTGCATCTGATATCGAAAACGGATTATACGTGCTATCAATAGCTTCAACGCTTTCAAGTTATTTACAAGGTGTTGTGACAAATGCTGGTAACGGCCAACCAATCAACAATGCACAGGTAGAGATTTTAACTACAGCTGTTGTTGATAACTCTGATGTACTTGGAGATTATAGCATTGGATTGCCAACCAGTGGTAATTATGATGTGCGATTCTCTGCCCCAGGATTTTATGATGATACCATCAATGTAGATTTTCTTGTAGGAACAGTTGTTACTGAGGATGTAGCCTTAGTACAAATCCCATTATTCTCTTCAACAATTACTGTAATTGATGGAGATAGCGGTTCTCCAGTTGAAGGAGCTAGTGTGAAAATTGATCACACCTTGCAAACTTTTGAAGGATTAACTGACGTCAATGGAGAAGTAACTTTTGAATTGTTTTATGAAGATAATTACGATTTAAATGCTGGAAAATGGTTGCACAAAACAACATGTATCTCTCCGCAAATGCTCACAATTACTGATAATGATGTGACCGTTGAAATATTTGAAGGGATATATGATGATTTCACATTTGACTTTGGATGGACAACAACAACTCTAGCAGATGATGGTTTTTGGGTAAGAGAAGTACCTGTAGGGACATCTGCAGCAGGTGAAAATCCAAATCCATTCACAGATGCATCAACAGATTGTTCTGACCTATGTTATATAACTGGTAACGGAGCTTCTAGTGTTGGTGGTGATGACGTTGATGGAGGATCAGTTGAGCTACACTCTCCTATCTTTGATATTACTCCTTTTTATAATCCTGAGATTAAATTCTCTTACTGGTTTTATAACGGATTCGGAGGCGGAACGCCAAATGATGAATACGAAATTAGATTGTCTAATGGAACAGATGAAGTGCAAATCGAATTGTTAGAATTGGGTAACGCCACAGTTTCTGAATGGACAGAATTCAACATCAAGGTAAGAGACTTCATGGTACCAACGGCGACAATGGAATTAATTCTAATCGCAGCTGATGATAATCCAGGGCACGTTATGAAAGCAGGAGTAGATCATTTTAGAGTCGAAGAAGGTTCAACAGTTGAATTAACTGAGAACTCTTCAAATTTATACCTCTATCCTAACCCTGCAACTGATGAAATAAGAATTGCTGGGCTGAATGAAGTTGTGAATGTGACAATTACCGACTTAAGTGGTAAAATCGTCTCTCAATCATCAACTCAAAGCCTGATTAATGTGTCTCATCTTTCGACAGGATTATACATTGTAGAAGTTAGAGATCTTGAAGGACACATCTTGATGATTGAGAAGCAAGAAGTGAAGTAGAGATCTCAAATCTGAATAAAGTCTCTCATCAAGGAATCAAAAATCATTTCTCTTAGAATTGTTTAGCTCTAACTTTATCAAGAAAATGGAATTACCACAGATTGTGTTCTTGATAGTCATGCTTCACCTTGCAGCAGGAATTGGATTCTTAGCTTATAAAATGAGAAAGAGAAAGTAATATTATATTTCAAATCCTATCACGCAAACGTCATCAAGCTGCTCAAATGATCCTTTCCAATCGTCAAAATTCTTTTCAAGATCGGCAAGCTGTTCCATCATTGGCTTTTGATGAATTGACAATAGCAGTTTCTTTAAAGAAGAAGATTTGAATTTCTTTCCTTTTTCACCACCAAACTGATCAGCATAACCGTCTGAGAAAGTATATAATCGATCTCCCTTTTGCAATTGAACTTTGTGAGTAGTAAACGGTTTGTTTGGCTCAAATTTACCAATAGGCTGCTTGTCTCCTTTGGTCTCAATCAATTCATTATCTCTAATTAACCAAAGAGGATTATTGGCTCCAGAAAAGCTTAATTCATTGGTATGCTTATTCAAATTACAAAGCGCTATATCCATTCCATCTTTGATGGTCGAACCTTGCATCTGTTCAGACTCAACATTGCTTTCTTCAAACTGCTCTATAACGAGCTCTCTTGTTTTATCTAACAAATCACCCGGATCTTTCAAGCCAAACTCACGAACTGTCCTATTAAGAGCATTATTACAAACAACACTTACCATAGCTCCAGGAACTCCGTGCCCAGTACAATCAGCTGCTGCAAATATCACTTCGTCATCACTCAATACTTCCATCCAATAAAAATCACCAGCCACTATATCTTTGGGACGATACATAATGAATGAATTAGGAAGGTTTGCATTCACAAATTCGTCAGCAGGTAAAATTGCATCTTGAATACGTTTAGCATATGTGATACTATCTGTGATTTCTTGTTGCTTCTCCTCTACTATCTCTTTTTGTCTCTCAGCTTCTCTCTTTTGCTCTACAACTTCTGCCGTTCTCTGAGTAACTGTCTCTTCCAATAACTCACTTCTTTTTTTCAATGCCTTCATCCTTCCTTTCACCAGGAGGTAAATCAAACCAATAATTGTTAATCCGATTAGAGCAAAGAACCACCAAGTCAACCAAAATGGTTTGTTAATTGAAAAAGGAATTTCATAGATTTCACTTTGAATGCCATAAACGTTTTCTGCTTTGAATTTCAAGACGTAATCTCCGTGACGAAGATTATCAAAGTGAATAGAATGGTCGGTTCCACAGTCTATCCACCGATCACTTTGCCCTTCTAATTGATAAGAATAATTGTGTGGAGCCAATTCAAAAAGTTGATTGGTATAGAAATCGAACTCAAGATAATTATCATTATACGCCAGATGGTACTCTCCATTCAAAAAGGAACCAAAATCTTTTCCTAAACTATTTTCATTAACCCTGATGTCAGAAACCGAAAGCACTAGTTTATCTGAAGGTGGCATAACATCATCAGGATGAAAAATTAATACACCATACATTGATGCGAAATACAAATTCCCTAGTTCATCCTTTTGACCAATGGCCGGAAGGAAATTTGAAACGTTAACTCCTAAGGTTTTATCATATCTTTTGTGCTCTTCTGTTTTTGGATTCCAGCAAAGAAGCTCTGAAGTCAAAGCCATCCATATGTTGCCGTCATCAGCTATCACCATAGAATTCACTCCTTCTCCTTCTCTCAATCCAACTTTTTCAGAAATCTTTTCAGATTCAAAAGTCAATTCGTTGAAAGAGTAAAGGTCTGTCGCGGTTCCAATTAATATTTCATCCGAACCTGGCTGAACTAAAGCACAAATAACCGTACTGTCGGGAAAAAAGGATTCAGTGCTTGAAGGAGTGAATAGCAATGCTGTAGAGTCTCTTTCATCACACAATACAAATCGTCCAATCTCATAATGTCCCTCAGAGATTATCCACTTACCCTGATTTGTGACGAAAGAAAATGTTTCAGAGATATCTGCATTTTGCACTTTCATTAAAGGTGTGGTAAAATCTTCGTCTCGAAGATATTCGGTAATAACAGAATTTTCTTTCCCAGGATGCATGTATATCCTTCTTTGAAATTTTGACTCATGTCTAAATCCAATATATCCCATCCCATAAGAATTACCAATTTTACTTAGTTGACCTGTCTCAATATTCAACTCATGCGGATAAGTATCAAATGACAAAAATGCTTGGTCTCCCATGATTTTGAAATGCTGTATACCTCTGATTCTACCATGTCTCTCTTCAATATGATCGTATTGGTACTTTCTGGATACATCCATTGTTTCAAAATCATACACCAACAACCCTACCTTAGAAGAAACATATATATGCTTGGAATCTTCAACATATAGCTGATTAACAGGAATACTTTGATTCGACCTATTCGAATACTCCAGGTCCATATCGTTCCAATACATTACTTTGAAACTATGCCTGTATGGTGTATAAACACTATACATTATGGATCCATTAGCAACCCAAACATTGCCAAAGGGATCACTACTAATTCCATTCGTTTTATTATCCCACAAACTATTGGTATTCACAGGCTCACTGTAATGAAAATTGACATTGTGAGTCTCCATATCAACTACCATTACGCCTTTATTGAAAGTAGAAATCCAAAGTTCAGACCCCGAGACTACATAACTTGTTGCATTCACTTGATTTTGCATGAAAGGGTCTTGACCTTTTTCAGAGATGCGTTTTATGATGCCATTATCTAGATCCATGTAAATCGGCCCACTATAAGTCCCCAACCAATATTTACCATTCTTATCTTGATAAGCCCAATGAACAATTTGAACTGATGTTCTAATTCCTTTCTGAACTTGAGGATGCAAATTCTCTATCAACTTATCTACGTCAATTGAATTAAACTCTTCTGTCTCTGGATCAAACAAACCGGGATTGGACGCTTTTCCTGCACCACCATTAAAAAAGGTTATTAAAAACTTCTTGTCTTCTTGAATGATGATGTCCTTGAGGTAAAGGCCTGGTTCTCTAGGTTTTCTACCAGAATTCCGTGCTTCTTCAATTGTGTTTTCGTCAAAAATGTAAACCTTATTCGGAGATCTTCCTTCATTAAATTTAATCAATCCTCTACCCCACGAACAGAGCCAAAGCTGACCGTTCTCTTCTTTTTTTATCCTAACGACGATTGCCAAAGGGAGAGTATCATTCAATAGCTCTGGAATTACAAAATGTTCGAAAGACTCTAATTCTGGATTAATACGTGTTATTACATTGGTATCTCTGTAGGTAAGCCAAAACTCGTTTGAATCAGTTTTTTGCAATCCCATCAACTCATTACCTACGCAGTAGTCTTTGTTTTCAATAGAAAATTCTTTTTTAGAATAACCATTATGATTGATGAGACCATTTTCTCCTATCGCCCAAAAGCTACCATCATTCTGCCAAACTTGGCTACTGAGAGCACCTTCTCCAAAGGTCGACATTTCAATATTCTTAAACTCGACATACCTCCCTCTCTGACCAAAAGAACAGTTTAAAATATTGAGGAAAGAAAATATGAGTAATGCATTGATTTTCATCACCCCTAAAGATATTGGTTTTATTGAATTATCAAATATTTGAGGTAATCAAAAATCCAATAATCTTATCATGATTTTCTAGGAATGTAAACATTCTTCAAATGCTTTACATCCTTTTGTAAATCAAGTATTGCAGCTGTTAATTCACTTTCTTTAAACTCTTGAGTTGGCACATCACTAGAAATGTAATTTACAAACTTCCACATTTCAACAATGTTGTTTGCATGCACTTCATATGGCTCATACATTGGGTTTGTACTGCATAACTGAAAAGATTGATTATCACTCAAACGTTTGAATACATTCTTGAATACAATACCGTCATCTAATGTGATTACTATGTGAGGATATCCGTCCTTAATATTGCTCCAATTGTCAACATATTCAGCTACCACATATGATCCATCTGAAACAGGAGGCATAGAGTCACCTTTAATAGGAAAAGTTCTGTACTTTCTATCCTTTTTAAGGAAGGGCAATTGGAAAGTCGGCAAAACAGAGATAAATTCCGGATCAGAAAATCCAGTTGTATAACCAGCTCTCGCCTTTTCAGAGACCAACTCAATGTTATCGTTATTATCCCCATCTACAGTCATGGCTATAATTCTAACATTTTTACCTTCAACATCAGCATCAATTCCTTTATCAATTTTATCCCATTCAGCATCTGTTACTTTTGCCAAATCACGTTTGATTAATTTATCTAAAGAAAGGTTATAGTACTCACTAAACTTCATTAGTGTAAGAAGGTTGGGCTCGGCTACTCCGTTTTCGTAACCACTGTATGAAGAACGTGTCAAACCTAAGTCAGACGCAATTTCTTCTTGAGAAACTTTCTTTCGTTTTCTCAATAATTTAAGATTATCTCCAATCATAATGTGTTCATTTTCAACTTCTACCAAAAGCAAAAATGATTAATAATTAGTCAAATATAAGTAAAAAAGATGAAATTTTAATCGTTAAATGATAAAGTTCTGATAAAAATGTGTTTACACTTCTTCAAATCTTCGGTTGAAAACAACCTGAACCTTTGGTCATTGTGGCCAAAGGTGTAGATTGAATACCAGCCTAAAAATTCTTCAGAAATAAATTCTACCTCAAGTTTTAAATCGAAACCTTTCTTTTTAGTTTTAGAATAAAATGATGGTCTGAAGAAATGTACTTGCTTACTAACTTCAATTTTATTTAACTCACCGAAAAAACTTGCTTCACGCTCATTATTTGGATGGTCAAAGAATTCTTTGGGAGTATCAATTCTCTTAATTCTTCCTTTCTCTAAATAAATAATTTTATCAGCCCACTCCATGGCTTCAATACCATTATGAGTCACCATTATAGCTGCGATATTCTCTTTCTTCAAATATCTCTTGAGATGTTTTGAGATTTTATCTTTGGTTTGAAAATCAAGTTGGTTAAAAGGTTCATCTAAAAGAATTAATTCTGGTTCATCTGCCAAAGCTCTGGCAATTGACAACCTTTGCTGCTGCCCTCCTGAAATCTCAGTAGCTTTGTGATCTCTGTAAGGCGTCAACTTCATTAATCTCAAAAGTGACTTGATTCTTTGATTTTGATATTCCTTATCAAACTTCAAAAGCTTGAGACGAATATTCTCTTCTACACTATGATGCTGACTTAAACCAAAATCTTGATTTACCAATCTTATCAATTCGTGGCCAGGAATAAGTTGTTCAGATGGATCTAAAACTGCTTCACCTTCAAATACTATCTCCCCTTTCTTTCGTTCAATAAGTCCACCTATTGCTTTCAAAAGAGAAGTTTTACCGTCACCTGATGATCCGAGTATTACAGCTACTTCCCCTCTTTCAACATCAAAGGAGCATTTCTTTACCACTGATTTTGAAGTATAGGCAACTGAAAGGTTTGAGACTTTTAATAATGACATACGCTAAAGGTAGGTCAATTGTGAGCTAAGAAAAATAAGGTTGATTGAAGTTCTTAACAGTAATTATTCAAAAACTGTAACGGTTCTGCTATCATAGTCTCCGTCCGACAACCAAAAGTTGAACTTGTAAGTACCAGGGAAATCTATGTCAACATCAAAAAATGCTGAGCGTTCTTTTAATTGAAGATCACATGTACACCCTTCATATTTAGTAACTATTGCAACATTAAATGCTGGGCCGTCTTGAGTGATTTCAAAGTGATCAAATTCACCACAATCACTTTCAAGAATATATTTAATCTCAATAGTTTGAATAGTACCCGCCTTGATTGTTTCTGGAAATTCAGTAACAATCGCACTTGCAGATTTAGTTTCAATGCAAGGAGTTGTTCCTTTTTCACAGGCCGTCAAGCTCAAAATGGCAGCAAACGCTATGATAATTATTCTATTCATTATTTATTAAATCCTTCTATTAACACTGTACAAGACTTGTTGAATGGCGCCGGATTGGAGGCTTTCGGATGTTGAATATTCATTATCATATCTCCGTTTGGCAAGAAAATGACACCAGTGGTCTCAGATCCTAAGGGAGCAACTGCGAATCTTAACATATCATCTACAGTTGGATTTTCAATACTCATATCCAAAAAGTAAAGTTCATTATAGAACTCTTTATTCAATTCGGCTTCTTCACTAACTCGTCCGCGATCACACCAATTAATGTCTTCACTCAAAACGAGATAAGTCTTATTACCAAAGGTAACGGAAGTATTGCAGTCAGGGTTGGAGAAAACACCAGAAGAATCGCTAAACTGCCCACCTTCTAGGTACGAACGCATGATATTTGTAGACGGGTCGAATTCCAACACTCTACCGTATACGTCATCATACTTACCATCTTCAGTTGTACAATGGTCTTTTACCCATGACGGAACAGTTCCTCCAGCAGCCAATGATCTGTCCCAATTAAAGAAGTCTTCACCAGTTTCAGAGATATATAATTTTCCTCCGATTTCTTCAATCCACTCATGTCTAATTATTAGTGTCGCGCCTTTTTCAACAGCAATATTTCGGCAATTGGCCAATGAAGTTGTATCCATAGGGATTTCAAGCCATTCACCCGATTTGCCACCTTCAGTTTGTTTGTAGGCGTAAAGTTGTCCGCTATCATAATCGCAAAAACGCTCCATTTCTAATTTCATAAAAACTCCAGGACTGTAATCATCAGTAATGTATGCAGTCAATCCATCTTCCATAACATGCACATCTTCATGAACCAACTTACCCATTGTCATGTGACGCTTAACCACTTTTCTTTCTATTGGATCAACTTCCACGACATAGCCTATATTTTCCCACATCTCTCTTCCGTTTCCGAAATCTCTGTTTTCTAATCCTTTCTTTGTGAAATATTCATTGTCATACCCCCAAGTTTCTTCACATGTCAACACATTACCATTAGGTGCTAAACTTCCTCCACAATTTCTATCTGTAAATCCAATTGAAGAAAAATCTACATGATGAAAGTCTCCTTGAACTGTCCAATGTCCATCAATCATTTCTAAATTAAAAATGGTTGCTCCACCTCCATCTCCCAAATCAGCATGCGCTTCACTGGTTTCGTGCGAAATATATAGTACACCTTTTTTTTCTGGAAATTTTGAATCCGGAATAAATACCGAAAGGTCGTGTTTGCCCTTAGCAGGGAACTTTTGACCATCAGCTCTCAATACTTCATCATCCTTTTCAGAGAAAAGTACAGTGTAGCTGAACCCTTCAGGCAATACCAAATCAGTAGTGTTAAAATTAGACGCAATACTCTCAAATGGTGGTAAGGTATCTAATGGCTCAATTTGACTTGTGGTATCTGTGAATGGATTTTCTGCCTCAGGTTCAATGATTGTCTCACCTCCGCAAGAAACTAAAAAAGCAAATAGAGAAAAGAATATTAATCGACTCATGTTCAAGAATATTGGGCAGCAAAAATAAGGATTAAAAGTGAACTTCAGATTAAAATCTATATTTCAATTCCGATCACACAGACATCATCTAATTGCTCGTAGTCGCCTTTCCAATCATTGAAATTTTGAATGAGAACTTCTTTTTGTTCATTCAAATTCTTGTCAATTGAATTCAAGATTAAATTTTTAAAATTCTTTGTTTTGAACTTTTTCCCATGTTCTCCACCAAATTGATCAGCATATCCGTCAGAATAGAGGTACAATCTCTCCCCTTTTTCTAACAATATCTCTGTCGTTAAAAAGGGTTTTCTCATCTCATATTTACCGACCGGCTGCTTATTTGCCTTAACTTCAAATAGACTTTTCGAAACAGCATCTATTTCATATTTATTAGCAGAATCACCTATTTCTTCTCTTTCTGAAATAACCCATAGGTTATTATGCGCACCCGCAAACTTAATCTTTGACTGAGTTTCAGAGATTTTCTCTATGGATATCATCCCGATATCCATGCCATCCTTCACTTCTTCTTTACTTCGCTCAAATCTCTCAACTACCAAATCAGTTGTCTTGTCTAAAATCTCTCCTGGCTCACATAGTTTGTGTTGCAACACTGCTTGGTTCAAGGCGTTTGAACACACCACAGAAACCATGGCTCCTGGTACTCCATGACCAGTGCAATCTGCTGCAGCAATAAAGTTCACTTCATTCTTTGAATCCTTGCAGATTGTTGATTCCATCCAGTAGAAATCCCCTGCAACAATATCCTTAGGTATATAGAGCACAAAATTATTTTCAATTTTTTCATCAATGAGAGTTGTTGGAGGAAGTATTGCTTCTTGTAAACGTTTCGCATACTTAATACTATCCATCACTTCTTCACTTTTGTGCTCAATGATTTTCTTCTGCTGTGTTATTTCATCAAATGAATTTCGCAATTGCTCTTCAGCTTCTTTTCTTCGGCTGACTTCTTTCTTTAGCTTTCTGTTCCAGTAATAAAATGATCCGAAAATAAATAACACCACTGAAGCAGATATGATAGCAATTCTTGACACTTTCTTCATGTCCACCCCATGCTCATATTGAACCGTAATCCACTTGTTCATTATATCGCTCTTTTCTTTAGGAGAGATGGCGTCCATTCCTTTATTCAGTATACCGACTAATGTTGAATCGCCTTCTGCGATACCCATTTTTATTTCAATAGCAGGGTAAGGAGTTGAAGATGCTATTTTCAAATTATCATATCCTCCGTAATTCATATAATGACTTGCTACAATTACATTTGTGACAGTGGCATCCGACTCTCCGGTTGATACAGATAGAAGGCAATCATTAATAGTATTCTTCCTAATGAAATTCATGCCTATCGAATCGGCTTTCAGCAAGTCGCTAATTTGATATCCTTCAACGATTGCAACATTTTTCCCTTCCAAATCTCCTACTCCACCAATAAATTCTCCTTCTTTTTGGGATACGATTACAAATGAATAAGAAAAAAAGGCGTTGGTGAAATCTAAAAATTCTTCTCTACGTTGATTTTGAGCCAGAGCCGGTAAAAAATTAATTTTTTTATCTGCCACTAATTGCTCAGCTTCAGCCCAGTCCTTAATGTTCGGATAAGGTTCAAAATTAATTCCAGACTTTTCTTCTATTACCCTAAGATAATCAGCAGTTACACCAGAGTGCTTTCCATTTTCATCAATAAACTCAAGGGGGCGCCATCCGGGATCATATCCGAAATATACGGTATCATGATTATTAATCCATTCTTGTTCTTTTTCAGTAAACTCAATTTCTTGAGAATAGCCTGAGAGTTGGAATGAAATTAGAACCAATGTGGCGACAATTAATTTCATAAGTAGCAATTTACAATCTGTTGCTTCAAAAATACGTTGGACATGGGTTTAAGTATCTACGTAATTTCCCGTAATTTATAAAAAAAGCCCTGTCTCAAAAGAAACAGGGCTCAAATAATTATTATTTAATATTATTCTAAGCGTTAACTTCAAGTAATCCGTTGGTTTTCTTCACTCCTTCAGCTGATTCTGCTAAATGTGCTTTTTCTGCATCTGTTAATGAAACTTCAACAATTCTTTCAATTCCGTTCTTTCCTAAAATACAAGGAACTCCGATTGATAAATCATTTAATCCATATTCACCTTCCAATAAAGCTGAACAAGGGAACATTTTTTGAGAATCTAAAGCAATTGCTTTAACTAATTCAGAAACTGCAGCACCTGGTGCATACCAAGCAGAAGTTCCTAATAAACCTGTTAATGTTGCTCCACCAACTTTAGTGTCTTGAACAACTTGATCCATTCTAGCTGAATCTAAGAATTCAGAAACAACAACAGAATTTCTTGTTGCTTTTTCAATTAATGGAACCATTCCTTTATCAGAGTGTCCACCGATTACCATTCCGTTTACATCAGAAGTAGGACATCCTAAAGCCTCAGCTAATCTATATTTGAAACGAGCAGAATCTAAAGCTCCACCCATTCCGATAATTCTATTCTTTGGAATGTTAGTAGACTTGTGTACTAAATATGTCATTGTATCCATTGGGTTAGAAACTACAATGATGATCACATTTGGAGAAGCCTCAACTAAAGCAGAAGAAACCGTTTTAACGATTCCTGCGTTAATTCCAATTAACTCTTCTCTTGTCATTCCTGGTTTTCTTGGAATACCAGAAGTTATTACTGCTACATCAGACCCAGCAGTTTTGCTGTAATCGTTTGTTGAACCAGTTATCATGGTGTCAAATCCATTTAAAGATGATGTTTGCATAAGGTCCATTGCTTTTCCTTCAGCATATCCTTCTTTAATATCAAGAAGAACTACTTCTTCAGCAAAATTTTTCATTGCAATGTACTCTGCGCAACTCGCGCCTACTGCACCTGCTCCAACTACTGTAACTTTCATATTATGTTAATTGTTATAGATTAATAAGTGATTTAAAGTGAAGACGAATTTAATAATTTTTCGCTCTCCATCTTAAATTAATTGTCCTATATATATAAAATCGTGTAAGATTTTTTCTATTATTGGCAACCCCACGAGGGGAGTGTTCGTTTATCAAATGTAAAACAGTGGAAAGTAAAGAAGAACTTCAGATAATTGTTAACGGTTGCATTAAAGGCAAGCGTAAGTATCAGAAGAGATTATTTGAAATGTTTTATGGAAAAATGATGGGTGTTTGTATGCGTTACGCCAAAGATCAAGACGAAGCGCAAGACATGGTTCAAAATGGATTCATAAAAATATTTAAGAAGCTGGATGTTTACAATTTTGAAGGTTCTTTGGAAGGTTGGATTAGAAGGATAATGGTAAATACCGCTATCGATCAAATTAGGAAAAACAAACGTGATCCTTTTTCGATAGAAGATGATGCCAGGGTTCAGAATATTGAGGAAGACGTTCCGTTCTCAGAAGAGGATGAGTACGAAACCAAGATACAAGCTGAAGAAGCCATCAAGGCGATAAGTAACTTATCACCTGCATACAAGACAGTGTTTAACATGTATGTGATGGAAGGCTTTACCCACAAAGAAATTGCTGAGTACTTAGGTATTAGCGAAGGAACTTCTAAATCTAATTTAGCAAAGGCTAAACAGAAATTAAAAGCGCAGTTGAGCTTAAAGTTTCAACGGCATTAAGAATATTAAATGGACAAATTTGAAAACATAATCAAGCAAGCAGTTGAGGGGTACGAAGCACCTTTCAATCCACAAGCTTGGGAGAATGTGAGCAACAATCTCGGAGATTCTTTTGATCAGGCGATCAAAGATTCTGCTGGGAAATTTGAGGCTCCATACAACCCTGCTGCCTGGGAAGCTGTTAGCAGCCAATTAGGGCCTGCTTATTCTGCTTGGAAATGGGTAGCTGGTGCTGCCGCAGTTGTCGCAGCAGTTGTTGGGACAGTTTATATTACTAGCCAAGGTGGTGAGTCTGATAGTAATCAGGCAAACAACAATGGTAACTCATCTGAATTAGCTGTTAATACAGTTACTGAAGAAAACGAAAACACTAACGTTGGTAATTTAGTAGTAACAGATAACAACTTATCTGAAGAGACTAATAATGCTAATGTAAATGCTGAAGACAATGCGAACAATCAAGAAATTGATTTAGTAGTAAATGAAGATCCTAATAACGGTAACCAAAACGGATCATCATCTGATGACAATAACTCAGGAGACAACAACAATAATGGTAATCCTAACATTGTAATCGATAACGGAAACGGAAATTCACACAATGATGTACCTCAAGAGAAGGTGTACGACGCAGATGCTGAATTCAACATCTCTTCTGCTGAGATTTGTGCAGGTGAAAAGTGTAGCTTCACTCCTGAAAAGGCTGACACAGAATTAATCTATGTTTGGAATTTTGGAGATGGGAAGATCAGCTCTGACATTGTTGCAGAACACAAATTCACAAGACAAGGTGACTACACTGTTATCTTAGAAGTTAAACACCCGAAGACAAATAAAACTTTGGCAACAGCTAAGAATTCAATCACAGTTAATCCACTACCAAAAACTGATTTCACTTGGGAACAATCTGACGAAGTGATTCCGGTTGTAAACTTTATCAATTTAACTGATGAAGCTACTCAATGGAACTGGAACATTAGAGGTTTAAAACAATCTACTCAAAATGAGTTCGAATATACTTTCAGAAAAGCTGGACAGTATGTGATTGACTTAACTGCAACTAACGAATACGGTTGTGTTAAGAAGAGTCAAAAGAACATCTTAATTGAGCAAGATTATAACTTATTAGCTCCAACTGCATTCTCTCCAAATGGTGACTTTAAGAATGATGTCTTCATTCCGAAAGCACTACAAATTATGGATGGTGTTCAATTCACAATGAATATCATGTCTAAATCAGGAGAAAGAGTTTATACTACTAGAAATGTTAACGAACCATGGAATGGTGTTAATATGAATGACAATACTCAATTACCTGCAGGTTCTGCATACGTATGGCAAGTAGTTCTTACCAACAACAATGGCGAGAAAGAATTATATGAAGGTCAGGTAATAATCATTAGATAGACCATTTGGTTTTGGTTTATTTTCTTTGCAAAAAAAAGTCCTCAACTCAGTTGAGGACTTTTTTTATTTAATGTGGTCTTGAAATTGCTGTTCTAGCTTTTTGATCAATTCATTGTTATGAAGCTCTTGCTCTCTGCTGGCATTCATGAATCTGTGATTTTGAGCATGATTAAGTTTTCTTTTAATATTACACGCTTCTTTCGTTTTATTGGAATAATATGATTCCGAAAACTTCTCGTAAACGTAATCAATGGCCTGTTGGGTGGGATGAACCAAATCTTGGTTAAAGAACCTATAATCTCTCAATTCATCCAAGACAATCTCGTATGAAGGAAAATAGAAGACATTATCAAATTTATCTACCATTGAATGAACAAGAAGATGCAGCAAAGCCTTTGAAACATTATTCTCATGTAAACCATTCTTTGAATGTCTTACCGGACTGACAGTAAATACTATCTTCAAATTCGGGTTAATCTCAGCCCACTTATTAATAAGCTTTGACCAATTCTCTCTTTCTGAATCTAAGTCAATCAATTCTTTGTTAAACTGCTCTGCCGGTAGTTTATGACAATTGGCCACAAAGCTATCTGTCTCAAGATGTTTGTGCACCCAAGATGTACCAAATGTGACAAAGAGAACTTCTGCTTTTTCTAATTTTTCTCTAAACAGCAATCTTTTGAAAGCAATCTTCTCCTTAATTTCAATTTCGGATTCACCATAAATTGAAGAATGAAAACCCAAACTGTAATAACTAAGGTCTCTTTCAAGGAATAACGATTCTTGTTCTTCATCAACTGCAGTTCGAATTGAAATAGGGTCAAACAAAATTCCGAGGGGATTTATTTCAATGTCAAAGCCATCTTTATCAAGCTCCTTCCCTACACTATCGGCAAAACAACTTCCAATAGACATTAGCGAACTTTGATGAGAGATTTCGAGCTCACCTTTAGGTAGTTTTGATTCAAGGATTAATTTCATGATTCTAATTTAAACGCTTTAGAAATGAGCTCTTTGAATTTATTTGGGTTGGATGAGAATATCATCTCTTTGTTTTCAATCAATAAGAGTTGATCACAATCATCTTGCAATGTTTCAACATGATGAGTAGAGAATATGACCAGCTTCTTTTCAGTTTTAGCTACCTTTTTTAATAGGGCCATAACTTCTTTACGATTGACCACATCTAAAAAGGCTGCCGGTTCATCAAGAATTATAATGTCAGTTGATTGGCAAAAAGCCCTTCCGATCATTACTAATTGCTTTTCACCATCACTGAGTGATTGAAATTTCTTGTCCAATAGATGTTCAATAGAAATGTTTTTAGCAACATTCTGAACCAGTGACAAGTCTTTTTGAGAATTCATTCCCCAAATGTTTTGATGCGGAATACGCCCTAGTAAAAGAACTTCTTGAACACTGTGGTCTCCGAACAATTGTGGTTTCGAATACACTACGGCAATCTTTTTTGACAAACTTCTTGGCTTATAGCCTTCTATTGGACCACCATCTAAACTAATTACACCTGAAGACAATTCATGATCTCCCAAAATGGTTCTTATGAAAGTTGACTTCCCTGAACCATTTCTACCGACCAGAGCAACAACACCTGCTTTCAACTCCACTTTCCTTGAAACAAAGAGTAGCCTATCAGCAATCTTGACTTCTATGTTATTAAATACTAGCAAAGCTCTTGTTCATTTTAATGATTGTCCAAATTATGATAGGTGCCCCTATCAGGGCAGTGACTGTGTTTAATGGCAATGAATTATCCGAAAATCTTACAATTACATCAGACGATATTCCCAAAAATCCTCCTCCAAGAAAACAAAGCGGTATTATCCAAACATGGTTTGATGATTTTGATATCAGTCGAATTAATTGTGGCACTGCGATACCTATAAAGCTGATTGGCCCACAATAAACTGTGACTCCGGCTGCAAGCACACTTGTAACAATGATTATACCTACTCTTAATAGTTTCGTATTGATCCCAAGACTCTTGGCATAATCTGAACCAAGTACCAAAGCGTTTAATCCTTTTGACATGAACATTGATGTCAGAAGGCCTGAACACATTAAGACCACGAATGTGAGGATCTCAGTTCGTTTAACATCCGCAAAACTTCCTAGCCCCCAAAGCACATATTCTCTTGTTTCGGCTTGATCTGCCGACAAGAACATGATATTGACCAGTGCAGACACAAAATAACCTAACATCAATCCGACCACCAATAAGGTTAATTGATTCTTGACGAATCTTGAAATAAAGAGCAATACGAAAAGTGCTCCACATGCACCTGCAATCCCTGCGAGAACAGTCATATTTGCATGGTCAGTTCCTTGTTGGGCAAATCCACCCATAATGACTGCAGCTACCCCTAATGAAGCTCCAGAAGATATTCCCAAAACTCCAGGACCCGCCAAGGGATTCCGAAAAAAGACTTGCAATATTAATCCTGAAATTGCTAAAGCACCACCTGCTGAGATTGCCACAATTGAGCGCAGTAGTCTATGTTCAACAATGTATGTCCAAGAAGAGTTTTCTACATTAGATTCTCCACCTAAAATTGAAAGAACATCAGAAAAAGGAATCTCAGCTCCAACGAAACCAACATTCAAGAAAAGAAGAAGAACTACCGTTATCAGTAATGCCACCAAAAGGACGATATCTCTTTTAGATTTCATTATTGCGTAAAGTTAACCTAATTCAATAAACGAAAGTACTTAGATTGATAGCCATCAATGGGTTCCGTGATATTGATTAAATCTTTTAATAAAATCTCAGGTTCAATAACTCCAGAGAAAAAGTAATCAGTGTCTGCAGAACTGCAGAAAATCACTTTCTTATTGTTCACAGCCTTAAAAGTTGAATACACTTCTTCTTCAGCCACCAAATCTTCTAAACTAAA
>Ga0316204_10003707_pt1 | contig 29655 bp, 34 predicted proteins | sample 6monrhotite_MG_2_FD_205661 | JGI IMG/M metagenome (GOLD analysis project Ga0316204, IMG submission 205661) | Microbial mat bacterial communities from mineral coupon in-situ incubated in ocean water Damariscotta River, Maine, United States -... | ecosystem: Environmental > Aquatic > Marine >...
GATAATATTTTAAATTTAATTACTAAACGATTACGTAAAAGCAAAGATGTCAAAAAAGAAAATGTTTGTTTTGAGATCACTGAAACGGCTGCAATAGCAAACCTAACACGCGCAGTAGAATTTATTTCTACTGTTAAGGAAATGGGTTGTCGATTTTCATTAGATGATTTTGGCAGTGGTTTGAGTTCATTTTCTTATTTAAAAAATATGCCCATAGATAACCTTAAAATTGATGGTATATTTATTCGTGACATAATGACCGATCCAATTAACAGAGCTTTTGTAGAATCGATACATAATATAGGCAAGATGATGGGCATCAAAACAACAGCAGAATATGTTGAAAACGAGGCAATATTAGACTGCATTACTGAAATTGGAATTGACTATGCTCAGGGTTACCATATTTCAAAGCCCGCGCCAGTAAAGACATTGCTAAACCCAAAAAAGACTAGTTAGATAACTTTAGAAAAACGCTGCTGATTGCTATGTGAAAGATATGAATCAAACACCATACAAATATTCCTAATCAACATTTTTCCTTCAGGAAATACATTAATATAATCAGTAGTTACCTTTACAAGCTTATCTTTTTGCATTGATAGCAACTGAGGAATTTCAGCAGAAAAATAGTCTTCAAAATTAATTTTAAATACTTTTTCAATTTCATTTATATTTAACTCAAAATGACAAATAAGTTGATTAATAATTTCGCGACGCAGTATGTCATCATCCGTAAGTTTAATTCCACGAAAAACAGGTATAATTCCTGAATTCACATTATCAATATACTCAGCCATTGCCTTACTGTTTTGACTATAACTGTCTGCTATTTTACCAATTGAAGACACACCAAATGCGACGAGATCACAATCTGCATTGGTCGAATAGCCTTGAAAATTACGATTGAGCTTTTTTTCTTTTTGTGCGATCGCTAGTTCATCATGAGGTTTTGCAAAATGATCCATACCAATATACTCATAACCTGCATTAGTTAATTTATCTGTTACATTATGTAGAATCAGTAACTTCTCTTCCGCTGAAGGTAATGCTTCTTCGTCAATTTGTCTTTGTGTTTTAAACATTTCAGGCATATGTGCATAGTTGAATACTGAAAGCCTATCAGGCTCTAAGTCTAATATTTTATCGACAGTTTCGTTAAAGCTTGCAACTGTCTGATGAGGTAAACCATAAATTAAATCTAAACTAATTGAGTGGAAATTATTTTTTCTTGCTGCATCTATAACATCAAATGTTTTCTCATAACTTTGTATTCTATTGACCGCTTGCTGAACCTTAGGATTAAAGTCCTGTACACCTAAGCTGATACGATTGAAACCTAATTCTCTTAACAAAGCGACCGATGATCTAGTGACTTCTCGAGGATCGAGCTCAATCGAATACTCACCGCTATCATCATCCAGCAATGTAAAACGTTTTTGCGTATTCCCCATTAATTCGATCATTTGTTGATGACTAATAAATGTTGGTGTTCCTCCACCCCAGTGAAGTTGCTTAACAACTCGTGAGCTATCAAATAACGAACTTTGCATCTCAATTTCTTTATAAATGGCATCAAGGTAAGGTTGCGCACGACTACGGTTTTTCGTAACAATCTTATTACATCCACAGTAATAACAAATTGTGTCACAGAAAGGGATATGGAAGTACAGTGATAATGCTGTCCCTCTTTCATTACTTACATTAATTTGATTACGATATTCTTTTTCTGCAAACGATTCCGTAAACTGTACGGCTGTTGGGTAAGAAGTGTAGCGTGGCCCAGACTTATCATATTTTTTAATTAAGTCGGAGTTAAATATTAATTGAGTCACTTTATATTCCTGAAACTAATACCAAAGACAAGTAATTATGCTGCAGGAGTATATTACAGAAATATTATTCAATAATAATGATTCAGATCAAGTAACTATAATTCAGCTGCTTCTGAGAAAGTATCATGATATTTATTTATATCTTTTGCTTCAAGCATAAACACACCTTCACCACCATGCTCAAAGCTCAGCCACATAAAAGGAACGTGGGGGAAACGTTCAGCTAATGCTTGTTCACTGTTACCCACTTCTACTATGATAACGCCATCAGGTTTTAGATGATGTTTTGCATCACGCAACATAGGTATCACTAAATCGAGACCAGTATCACCTGCGGCTAAGCCCAGTTCAGGCTCGTGTTTATATTCGTCAGGCAAGTTAGACATGTCTTCTGCATCAACGTAAGGAGGATTACTCACAATTAAATCATAACGTCTATCGTTAAGTTGGTTAAATAAGTCAGATTCTATAATATCAAGCCGTGAGTTAAGTTCATGATTGTCACGGTTGATTTTAGCAACATCCAAGGCTTTAGTTGAAATATCAGCCGCATCAACTTTTGCATGAGAAAATGCTTTTGCACAAGCAATGGCGATACACCCACTTCCTGTACACAAATCTAAAATACGAGTCACTTTGTCAGGCTCAAGCCATGGCTGAAATTTTTCTGCAATAAGTTCTGCAATAGGTGAACGTGGCACCAGAACATCTTTATTGACATAAAAAGATAAGCCAGCAAACCATGCCTGATGAGTAAGATATGATGCTGGTTGTTTAGTGGCGATACGCTTGCTATATAATATATCGATCTTATGAATATCTTCTTTTGAAAGTGAAGTATTCAATTCATCGTCACTAAAGTCGGGGGGAATGTCTAAAGCAAAAAAAGCTAAATACGCAGCTTCATCTAAAGCATTATCACTACCGTGGCCATAATAAAGCTCCGCTTGTTCAAACTGTTCAGCACCAAAATAAATCATGTCTCGCAATGAGTTCACCTCATCGATATTGTTAATAACATTGCTCACTATTTGGTCGGCTTTTTAGCATGTTTAGGACGAAACGCTTTAATGAAACTTTCATCCGTTTCTAAGTAAGGCCCTTCAATTAAATCAACGCAATAGGGGACAGCAGGAAAAACAGCATTTAAGCAATCGGCGATTGCAGAAGGTTTACCAGGCAAATTTATAATTAGCGACTGACCACGAATACCTGCAATCTGGCGTGATAAAATGGCAGTAGCAACAAACTGTAATGAAACCGCTCGCATCTGCTCACCAAAACCATCGAGTATTTTATCACAAACTGACTCCGTTGCTTCTGGTGTTATATCTCGCAATGCCGGTCCCGTTCCTCCTGTTGTGACGATGAGACAACAATTTATATTATCAGCAAGATCTTTTAATACACTTTCAACTTCATCTTGCTCATCAGGGACTAGACGAGTCACTGCCTGCCAGTCATTGATTAGCGCTTTTGAGACCCACTCTTGCATAGCTGGCCCACCCAAGTCTTCATACTCTCCTCGACTCGCTCTGTCAGATACCGTGACAAAACCAATTTTTACGACATTGTCCATTACTACCTCAAATAAATTTTATTCATTTATTAAAAACTAAACTAATTACAACTGCCTATCGAATTTGTTGAACATGTTCGCCCATCTATCCATATTGCATTATCTAACCGCGCTTGAGAAAAATCAGTATTGCTGATTATTGCATCACGAAAATTAACATAACTTAAATCTGCTTGAATAAATGAAGCGTTTGATAAATCCGCCCCCATTAAACTTGCACCTTTTAAATTGGCCTTTGCTAAATTAGTGTATTTTAAATTTGATAAATGTAGTTGGCTATATTGCAAATTAGCATGCGACAAGTTGGCGTTGTATAGGTTTGCCGTTTGTAAGTTTGTCCCCATTAAATTTGCCGCTATCAATTGCGCTTCGGCTAGTTTTGCACCCGTTAAATTACAATTGCTCCAATTAACTTCTTGCCCTGCTTCGGCAGAGCAATCTGCAGTATCACTCTGTTTGGGCGAATATTGAAAAGCTAAAATAATAAGCGCCAAAATAATGACGAAAACAAAAGCCAATTGTAAAAATGTTGTAAGTGGTTTTGTTTGCTCTTTAGTTTTATTTGATAAACGATGTAATCGCTTTAATTCTTCTGAATCATAGGATTCATTTTCACGACGATCTTCACTCGAATCGATATTTGCTATACCCCGCCGTTCATCAGCCCAACGTCTTGCAGCAGCTAATCGATCATTAAAAGCAGGATCCTTACGATCTTGGAGAAATATTTCAGGCAGTAACTCTCGTACTGAGCGAACTTTCACCCAGTCTTCTTTATCATGGCTGACTTCGTCGTCTATCTTGTAACGGCCTAGCAAAACCTCCTGGGAGATTTGCCCTGCAGGAAAAGGCCCTTTAATTGCACCATCTGCCGAACTTCGAATGTACCAAGCCTTGCTGGTATTCATACTTTTTGTCCTTAATTTCTACAAATTGGTACAGGATTTATCGCATTGTCCGCTATTATATATTAAGAGTATGCACAAAAGTTAAGTATGACAATACTGTTATACTAAATATGACAAACTTAATCGAAAAGCGAATATTCTGAGATTTCATGGAAATTAAGCCCCCATCAAATAGCCACACAACGGCAATAAATCAAGCCGTTTCTAACCAAAACTCAACTGTTTCGAATAATAGTAGCTCTGCTGTCAATTGGAAAATTGAGCAAATCCTTCAAGCTGTAATTACGAAAATCACTGACAAACAGCTGTTTCTTGATATTCAAGGTATCCAAGCCAATACAGCGAAACCAAACATTTCTAACTTAAACATTGGCGATACATTACAGCTACGAGTTGAACAACTAAAGCCACTGCCACAATTTCGCATTATTGCTCTACAGCAACCCGCGCAAAAAAACATTATAAACCAGGCATTAAAAAATTTAGCTCATAACGAGCCTTCGTTACTACCAATACTAAAAAATATACATCATGTTGCCACTCGTCCAGCGCTTCGCCCTTCTCCTCTTGCTGTAGAAGTGAATGCTGCTGTTCGAGATATATTTAAAAGTATTCCGTCAACTTTTAATTTAAAAACAGTGCAGCAAATCAAAAGTCACATGCAAAATAGTGGGGTATTTTTAGAGAGTAAAATTCGTCAGCAAATAATATCCACATTACAAAGTACTGCAGAAAATAAAACAGCCTCATTTGATAAACAAATAAACCAATCAATCAAACCTGTTCTTGATCAAGATTTAGGCGCTCAACTACATCGGTTAGCTAATATAATTAAATTGCACATTTCTACTGAAGCCTCCGCACTAGGTAAAACTAATGCCCCACATATAGAAGCATCGCTGTTAGCAAAAAACATTAATTCACAAAACAGTAATGCCAATCAAGCAACACGAACACTGTCAAAAGAAGCTGCTAGCTTAATCAATATCAGTCAACGTGAAGAAGCTATGCAAACTTTTTTACGCCAAACAGAATCAAGCATAAGTCATCTGCAACATAATCAGTTACAAACCATGAATGACTCTCAATCTGGTAGGTTAATGTGGCTATTAGAGCTACCGATAAAAGATGGCCATGATGTGGATGTTTTTGAATGTAAAATAGGTGAAGAAGAATCAAATGAAGACGGTGACAATAAAAAGATATGGAATGTTACCCTGCAATTTAATCTGCAAGGCTTAGGTAAAGTTAAAGCGCATATAAAAATGCAAAACGAGACAATTTCTGTCAATTTTTATAGCGAAGAAGAACAAACTCTTTCTTTATTTCAGAAACATCTGGATTTTCTGCGTGGCCGATTAAATTATAATGGAATGAATGTTGGAAACCTTGAATGTTCACAGAAAAACTTATCTTTAGCCTCGAACACTTCACAACACACTACTCTAATGAAACATCAAATAGATGAGCGCACATGAAACAGACAACAAACTCTTCACTAGCAGTCGCGTTAAAGTATGACGGCGATAATGCGCCAAAAGTCACAGCAAAAGGTTCGCAGGATATTGCCGAGCAAATAATTGAGCTTGCTAAAGAACATGGCGTACCTCTTACCGAAAATAAGGAGTTGGTGACCTTATTATCAACATTAGAGTTAGGAGAAGAAATACCCGAAGCACTCTATCTCGCGGTCGCTGAGATCATCGCTTTTGCATATATGCTCAAAGGGAAAGTACCAAAACACTATAATGAATAACAATTCAGACCATTTCCACTAACATTATGCATACACTTCACAAACTAACCTCCAATATCATTAATATTTTAAAGTTATACCTTCCGGTGTTAATTCCCTCTTGGAATTTTTTTGATGAAATTAGTGCTTCACCACGAATCCAGTTTGTTTTATTCAATCAAAACCACCAAGTTATACAAGATTGGCAAGAGTTAAATCCACGGCCTGACAAGCTATCTTTCAAACAGCTATTGTATAAATTATGGTGGAATCCATCGTGGAATGAATCATTATTTGTTATAAGTTGTGCTGAACGTATTTTGCAAGAAGATACATTATGTTCTATAGAACAAAGTGAAAACATTATTTTTAGTCGAATAAAAAAATATCTGCTAGTTAACAATAACATTAGTAAGGATTATCTCATTCAATTTCGTATTGTTATATTGCATCGAGAAACAAACAATAAAATAAAAACTGATAATGCATACTACTCAAAAATTCATCCTTTCTATGAGCAGGCATAAATGAGTGTTGACGTCACACTTCGTTCAATAGAAATATTACTTGGCTTTTCATTTTTATTACAAACACTAGAACATCTTAAAAATCCATATCAATTACAAACTGTTTTTATAATACGGTTAATACTTTCGGTTCTATTAATGATTGGTTTTGAAACGACAGTTGTGTCATTTGTTTTATTAATGACTAGCTTAATTTTATTACATTATTACCAAGGACCTTACAATGGCGGAGCCGATCGTATGGGCATGCTGGTATTAACATGTTTATGCTTATCTCACATTTCTAAAACAGAACAATGGCAAACGTTAATACTCGGCTATTTATCACTTCAGTTAGTGTTGTCATACTTTATATCGGGTTGGGTAAAAGTAAAAAATGCAGAGTGGAGAAATGGGCGGGCGCTATCTGATGTTTTTCAATTCTCAGCTTATCCAGCAAGTGAATCTTTTAGAGACTGGGCTAACTCACCGTTTATACTAAAAGTGGCATCATGGGTGGTAATACTATTTGAACTGGCTTTTCCTTTCACGCTTTTTTCTACACTAAGTTTAGCAGCCGCGCTTGTATTTGCGGCACTCTTTCATGTCGCAAATGCATGTTTGTTTGGTTTGAATCGATTTGTATGGGCGTGGATATCTGCCTACCCAGCGCTATTGTGGTTTCAGCTTAATATATTATGACGCTTTGTCTAAACGATGCATCATATTCACCAACTCAGCCTCTGAACGACTTAACCCGCAAACATTAACTATATCATCTACCGTTGCGCCAGTTTGAGCCATACCAATGGCTTGCTCATAAGGTTGGCTAGCACCGCCATGATAAAAGTTCGCATTACTATTGAATTCAATAGGCGCTGACGTAGAAGCAGGTTGGGAGCGCTTAGCGATTGATTCAACAGCGACAGGGTGTTTGCGTTGATTACGTTCAATCTCAAGCACTCTACCACCAACACCAACTGCGGCATTAGCCAGAGCTCGCAAATCTCTTTGTAAAGATTGCATAGATAAAGATTGTAGCTGTTGCTGCTTTCGCTGACGTTTAATTGAAACAAGCGAGCTTATTAATACAGCAAGGATTGCTAACATTAACCACTGAGTGGCTGATAATATGTTTATATAGTTAATAGTATGTTCCATGATTTTCTCTCTATGATTTATGCCGAAGCTTGATCTGAAAAACTGACTTGAAATTATGCATATTCGTCAATATTTTTACCGGGGCCTTCTTCAACAACTTCTTCATTTTCATCTTTTGATTTTTTATCACGATTATTATTGGATGAGTTTTTTCGTGAACCAGACTTCCCTGTTCGCCTAGTTGAAGTAGCTGGCCAAAGATTAGTAATTTTATCTGACGTTGAAATACCTGACATTTCACCATAGAGCAAGTAAGTGTTGCTTTAATTACAAAGAAGCAACCTCCTGCCATTCCTCATCTGATAATAGTTTATTTACATCAACCAAAATTAATAATTCATTCTCACGACTAGAAACACCCTGTATATATTTAGAGCTTTCATCATTTCCAACATTTGGCGCAGTTTCAATTTCTGACATTCGCAAATCAACAACTTCCGCAACACTGTCTACAAGGATACCCACTACGTTGTTATCTGCTTCAACAATAACAATTCTTGTTTCATCATCGGCCTCAGTATCCAACAAGCCGAAGCGTCTACGTGTATCAATAACCGTTACTACACTGCCACGTAAATTAATAATACCGAGAACATAATGTGGTGCACCTGGTACAGGAGCAATTTCAGTCATGCGCAATACTTCTTGTACTTGCATCACTTTGATACCGTATTTTTCACTATCAAGATTAAACGTCACCCACTGGATGATTGAGTCATCATTATTTTCAGCCACATCGTTCATTTACTGCTCTCCTATTACTTGGGATAGTGTTAGCCACAATGCCAATTTTCTGACACATAACCTATCCTAACTAGATTTCTGCATTAACTATGCCAATTTAGACTTTTCTCGTTGATTTTATTGAATTTCAATCGAGAACATTGTGTATATTTTTAATTATTGACCTTTAGCCAACATTTCGGAGAAACCTTCACTATTGAGTAATGCGCACATATGCTCAATAACCGTCCCTGCCAGCCATCCACGAGAGGTTTTTGACGTGCGCCAACGCACATCATCGGGATTTAAAGTAATCACTTCGCCAATTTTATCGCAGGCTAGGCCCCAGCGGTAATCATCAATAAGAACGATATGCTCAACGCGTTCACGGGAATCTTCACCTGCCATTTGTTGCAACTTTTTTGGTGGTAAAACCATTTTCGCTGTATCAATCACCGCAATTTTATATTCGAGATGACGCAATATACCCATATAAAAATCAGCACTACCCGGCATTTCTGTGACTGAGTCATTCCACTCAATCACGCCACACAACTCAATCAACGGAACCGCCAACTTTAAGCCAGCAACTTCAAATAACAAAATTTGAAACGGCTCATTAGCCCATTCTGGAACTATCGGTTCTAGCTCGGGTTTCTTCTCTTCAACTTCAGTGGTCGATTCAGTTTTAAGTTCAACTTCATCTTTAATTTCAGTTTTAGGTAATACCGTAGGCGCAGTAACAGGTAAAGGCCTTGCAACTGGTGCCTCGACTTTAACTTCAGCGATAGGGATTTCAACAGCCGGCTCTACTGCAACGGCTGGTGATTCAACTTCAATTTCTGTTTCAGGTTCACGTAGCAAAGAATCTAAAAATAACGAAACTGCCAGCTTCTCATCAACCAAAGTATTTGAATTATTATTCGCCATATTATGAACTCACTAATTTTAAATGGCGTTCTTGTTTTGGGTTCAACAATGACGTTAACAGTGCTTCATAAGCTTTAGATCCACGCGTTGACTTATTCAATAGTGAAATAGGTAGGCCTCTTCGACTGGCTTCTCTAAACTGAGTATCAACAGGAATGACTGACTCCCATACTTTATCAGTATATTTAGCACGTAAAGCTTCCAAGCTTTCTAATGAAGCTCGGGTTCTACGATCAAACATGGTAGGCACAATTGTTGAGTGCAATGGGTTTTTACGTGACTTCGTTACCATCTCTAATGTATTCATCATGCGATCTAAACCTTTGAGCGCAAGAAATTCAGTTTGCACTGGCAATAACAAGTGATCACAGGCAGCCAATGCATTAACCATTAAAATCCCCAACATAGGCAGGCAATCAATCAAGACATAATCAAAATGTCCTTCCACTGCTGCTAGCGCTTTTTTTAAAACTAAACCTTTACCCTCTTTAGTGCCTAATTGGCGATCTAATGTCGCCAATGCGGTTGAAGCAGGCATCAACTTTAAGCCTTCAACTTCTGTTTCTACCAAAATTGGGGAAACAGCCGAATACGAAAATTCATCAAACTGGAATAAGGAATAAATGCTTTGCGGCATATTGTCGGGATCAAGCCCAAAATATGACGTCATGGAACCTTGGGGATCCATATCCACCAATAACACCCGTGAGCCTTGAGTCGCTAAATGTCCAGCCAAAGAAACAGCTGTGGTTGTTTTACCCACACCGCCTTTTTGATTTGCAACTGCCCATATCTTCACAGCGAACCATCCACACTTGATGTTTTGTTATCAGGCGATAACACGCCCTTTGTTTGAGCTTGGCCTATATTTCGATCAATTTCTACTATCCGACGCGCATTTCTATCCGCTAATATCACTACTTTTACTCTGCGATTACGTAAACGCCCATCAGCGGTAATATTTTCCGCGACAGGACGGTACTGCGCATAACCAATAGATGATAAACGCTTCGGATCAACACCATATCGCGCAAATAAGTTCACAACACTTGCCGCTCTAGCCGCTGACAACTCCCAATTTGACGGGAAAAGCTCTGTATTAATAGGTAAATTATCGGTATGGCCTTCAACGTCAACAGAATTAGGTAAGGTCTTAAGGACGCCAGCAAGTGCGTTCAATGCAGGAAAAGCTTCATCTTCAAGTTCAGAGCTTGCACTCGGAAATAAAATTTTAGTGTTCATTTCAATTTCAACCCAAAGCTTATGCTGGCTAACTTTGATCAAACCTTTATCAATAAGAGGTTGAACAGATTTGCTGACAGTCTCAGCAATTTGTTTCATTTCATTTTCATAGGTTCGAGTCGACTTAGGAAGAATTTTGATCGGTTTAATAGTTTCATTTGCAGGCTTACTACTACTTACTACTTTGTTCTCTTTGCCAATTTGAATAGGTTCAGCAGATTTAGGTGCGACTTTAAATGCTTCAGTCATGGTGTCTGAAAGGACGCGGTATTTGCCTTCATTGACAGATGAAATGGCATACATCACAACAAAAAATGCAAACAACAGCGTAACAAAGTCGGCATATGAGACCATCCAACGATCGGTGTTATCTGCGTCCTCTGATATTGGTTTTCTTCTCGCCATCATTCATACCTGAAAAAAATTAGCGTAAAAAACCTAAAAGTTTAGTTTCAATATTTCTTGGATTTTCTCCTTCAGCAATTGAAACTAATCCTTCAACAATCATTTCATGAAAATGTGCATCTGACTTAACAATACTTTTCAGTTTGTTAGATGTCGGAAGTAACACTAGGTTCGCTAATGCAACACCATATATAGTGGCAACAAAAGCAACCGCAATACCACCACCTAACTTACTAGGATCTGATAAATTTCCCATGACTTGAATAAGACCCAGCACAGCTCCAATAATACCTATCGTTGGGCTATAGCCTCCCATGCTCTCGAATACTTTTGCTGCTTGTAAGTCAAAACTTTCACGGGTATGGATATCCACTTCCATAATAGTGCGAATAGAATCTGGTTCGCTACCATCAATCAAAAGTTGCAACCCTTTACGCGAGAATGGATCATCTTCACTGTCTTCAATATTTTCTAAACCAAGTAAACCCTCTCTACGAGCAATGTTACTCCAGCTTATGATTTTTTGAATAACCTCTTCGTTATTTTTTTGAGGAGTACTAATCATCCACCAAGACATTTTTATTGCGCGAACAAATACCATTAAAGGTGATTGCAACATGACAGCACCTAAAGTGCCTCCAATAACAATCAGAGCAGCAGGCCCATTAATTAAAGTAGAAAGCTCACCACCCTCAAGTTGTTGCCCAACTAATATTGCAGCAACACCAATAATTAAACCTAAAATGGTAAGAAAATCTATTCTCATATTCGTTTCACTATCGCCTGAGAAAAATCATTGAGACTTAATACTTTATCTACTAGACCAGCTTCTGCAACAGCCGCAGGCATACCATAAACCACGCAACTTTCTTCATCTTGCGCCCAAATTTCAGAACCACTGTTTTTTAATGTACGCACACCTTCACGGCCATCAGCTCCCATGCCGGTTAAAATAATAGCCAACGTTTTTGCTGGATATACCTTATTAATGGATCTAAATGTAATATCAACCGAAGGTTTATAGGTTAAACTTGGTTCACTCTCAATAATTTTTACCGTGGCATTCCCCGCTCGTCCTTCGATCAACATTTGTTTCCCGCCCGGTGCCAACAAGGCAACACCTGGTTGAAGTTGATCACCATCTTGAGCTTCTTTAATAGTGATTTTACATAGTTGATCAAGCCGTTTAGCAAAAGCTGGAGTAAAAGTGGCTGGCATATGTTGAACCATTACAATAGGTTTAGAAAAGTTAGCCGGCAACTCAACAAGAATATTCTGTAAGGCTAATGGGCCACCCGTTGATGTCCCAATGGCAACTAAATCAATACCGCCTGATTGATTAATACTAACGGAAGTACGGCGGACAGGTGCTGCAGTAGCAGTACTTGCGGCTGGTGTTGATGTCCTTGCTGTAGGTGTCGCAGGCGTTTTTCTTAGTGCATGTTTTTTGCTTGCGATCATTTTCACGCGTTGGCAAAGTAATTTTTTTGCCTCTTCGCGATCACTTGAAATATCTTCAAAACGTTTAGGTAAAAAATCTAACGCGCCAGCTTCTAAAGCGTCAAGTGTTGCTTTAGCACCTTCGGTCGTTAATGACGAAAACATCACAATAGGCGTTGGATTAGTTGACATGATGCGCTGTGTTGCTTTAATTCCATCCATAACAGGCATCTCGATATCCATTGTTATCACATCAGGTTTGAGCTCTGCAGCTTTATCTATCGCTTCTTGTCCATTCGCCGCATCACCTACAACAGTTAGCATAGGATCTTCTTCGAGAATTTCTTTTACTCGACGACGAAAAAAACCAGAATCATCTACAACCAAAACACGGGTTGACATCCATTATTCCTCAATACTTTTTCAGTTAACCTAAAATGAATTAACCATACATTTTCATTAGACCAGGAATATCTAAGATGAGAGCAATACCACCATCACCCGTAATGGTTGCACCAGCTAAACCTGATATGCCATGCAACATAGCACCGAGTGGCTTAATCACAACTTCTTCTTGGCCGATTAATTCATCAACAATAAAACCAACTTTTTGCGTACCAATATGTACCACAACAACATGACCTTCATCAGGTATAGGAGCGTTACTTTCACCATTAACTAGCCAATTATTTAAATAATATAAAGGTAAAGTTTTACCGCGTACTAAAACAACTCGCTTGCCATCCATTGTATTGGTTTTAGTTAAATCAAGATGGAATATTTCATTCACATTGACGAGAGGTAAAGAAAATAACTGTTCTTTTAATCTCACCATCAACGTCGACATGATAGCTAACGTTAAAGGCACTTTGATATTGATAATTGTGCCTTTACCCAACTCTGAATCAATTTCTATAGAACCGTTTAATGAAGTAATACTTGTTTTAACAACATCCATACCAACACCTCGTCCAGAGATGTCAGAAATTTTTTCTTTAGTTGAAAAACCAGGCGCAAAGATTAAGTTATAACACTCAACATCAGTTAACCGGGAAGCTGATTCTTTATCATGCAAACCTTTGTTAATAGCGATATTTCTTAATACATCTGCATCCATACCACCGCCATCATCTGTAATAGAAAGCAAGATGTGATCGCCTTCTTGTGAAGCAGATAAGGTCACTGTACCTTGACGAGGCTTACCGACTTTTTCACGATCAGCTGGCATTTCAATACCATGATCAACCGAGTTTCTTACCAAATGGACTAATGGATCAGCTAAAGCCTCAACTAAATTTTTATCTAAATCAGTTTCTTCACCGATCATTTCTAATTTAATGTCTTTATCTAAACTACGAGCAATGTCTCTCACCACGCGAGGGAAACGACCAAAAACTTTTTTGATCGGCTGCATTCGTGTTTTCATGACTGATAGCTGTAAGTCAGCCGTCACTAAATCCAAATTAGCTATCGCTTTCGTCATTTCTTCTCCTGAAGACGCTCCACCCTCAGAACCTAAACGTGAAATACGATTTCTTACTAATACAAGCTCACCCACCATATTCATAATTTCATCGAGACGGCTAGTGTCAACACGTACTGAGGTTTCAGCGGCGGGCTTAGAATCTTTCGCGGCAGGTTTTGTTTCTTTCTTCACCTCTTTAACTGGATTAACTTCTTTAACTGCAGCTATTGGTGTTTCTTTTTTCACCTCAGGTTTTTTCTCTACCGCTTTATTGTCAGTTGGCTTCTTGCCTTTGGCTGCAACATTACTGTTATCACCTGAGAAACTACCTTTGCCATGAATATCATCGAGTAAAGATTCAAATTCATCTTCAGTTATTTCATCGTTCTTTTTATTTTCTTCGTAGCTGCCACCACTTGCTGGTGCAGCAACATTACTATTTTCGCCAGAGAAACTACCTTTACCATGGATGTCATCAAGCAATGCTTCAAATTCATCTTCAGTTATTTCATCGTTCTTTTTATTTTCTTCGTAGCTGCCTGATGCAGAATCATCTGAAGTATTAGCTGTATCAAACTGGCCTTTACCATGTAACTCATCAAGTAAGTTTTCAAACTCTTCATCGGTTATTTCATCTGATGCTGAAGTAGTTGAGGCAGCTGGCGTATCTAAAGCATCAATTAAAGTGTCAAATTCGCCATCTGACATATCATCCGATGGAGATTCTGCTACGGGTGCTTCAACTTCTTGCACAGTTTCAGCACTGGCTTCAACGGGATTGCCTGAAATAATGCCTTCAAGAGAGGATAGTAAAGATTGTTCAGCAGCTTGAACCTCGTCACCACCACGTAAAGCATCAAACTGTGCATTAAGAACATCTAACACAGGTAATACTGTGTCCATTAGATGATTATCAATTTGAATCTCGCCATTACGTAGCATATTAAAAACATCTTCGGTACGGTGACAAATGGCGACCATAGGATCAATACTCAGGAAGCCAGCACCACCTTTTATAGTATGGAATCCACGAAAGACTGCATTTAGCAAATCAGAATCGTCGGGACTATTTTCAAGTTCCACAAGCTGCTCATTCAGCTGCTCAAGAATCTCACCCGCTTCAATCAAAAAATCCTCAAGTAGTTCATCATCCATAGTATAAAAATTCCAACCTTTTGTTAAAAGCCTAAGCTCGAAAGTAAGTCATCCACTTCGTCTTGACCGGATACCGTGTCTTTATGTTGAATACTGGGTACAGGAGGACCATCGAGTGAAGAAGCAGAATCATCTTCTTTAGAACTTACCTGAGGTGCACCAGTTAATTTAATTAAACCCACCAGTTTATTCTCAACTTCTTCAACTAAGTTAATGACCTTTTTTATAATTTGCCCGGTTAAATCCTGATACTCTTGTGCTAAAAGCACTTCTGTTAAGTTATCTTTAACACCGATAAGTCCTTTTGTTTTATCAAAAAAACCTGTGATATCTTTACTCAAGGCACGAAACTGATCTGCTGATAATTCACGGCGAGTAAACTGCTCCCATGAATTATGCAATTCTGATGCCTGCTGGCTTAACTCAGAGCATACGGGGATTGACTCCTCTACCGCTTCTAAGGTTTTATTTGCCGCTTCATCTGTTTTAGAAATAACATAATTGAGTCTTTCGCGTGCATCCGGGATGCTCTTTTCAGCCATGAGACTAATAGAGTCATCTATACCAAAATTTGAAATGGCATCGTGTAACTCTCGCGTGAGTTTACCCATATCTTGGTAAAGCTCAGTTTCGCGAATAGACGTCAGCTCATCGATAATTTCGATAGCATCCATCTCATTGCCTTTCTCCAAACAGACTAATAAATCTTTAACACGTGCTATGTTATCGTCGGTGATTAACTCTTTTTGTTCACTCATGCTTTATGGGCTCCACAGCAGCTTAACCAATTCGCTCAAAGATCTTTTCTAATTTCTCTTTTAAAATTAGAGCCGTAAATGGTTTTACGATGTAACCGTTCACACCCGCTTGAGCAGCTTCAACAATTTGTTCTTTTTTCTGTTCGGCTGTTACCATTAAAACCGGCAAACTCTTTAAGTTTTCATCGGCGCGCACTTCTTTTAATAAATCAATGCCCTGCATTCCTGGCATATTCCAATCTGTTACTAACAAATCAAAATTACCACTTTTTAACATCGGCAAAGCAGTTAAGCCATCATCAGCTTCACTGGTATTATTAAATCCCAGATCACGCAGTAAATTTTTAATTATTCGACGCATTGTAGAAAAATCATCTACAACAAGAATTTTCATATTCGTGTCCACTAGTTATCCTCCGCAGTACACAATTAAATTGATGACCTCACTACAATAAACACTATTGCAGTAGTGATTATCACTATCGCTAGTTAAGTTATCGGCCGGTTTTGTGATTTACTTTAAAGAATGAAAAGAACATTCTTAAAAAACATGGAATATTTTATAACGAACTCAATAATTCAAACATTAGAGAGTTGAGGACAGGACTGACTCATAGGTAGAAAGGATAAAGACAAGAGAAATAGTATGGTTACTCAGAGGTACGATTAGACATACGTGCTTGTAAACGTATAACCGCTTGGCTATGAATTTGACTGACACGTGATTCACTCACGCCCATCACGGCACCAATTTCACGTAAATTTAGTTCTTCATCATAATAAAGCGCCATGACTAAGCGTTCTCGTTCTGGCAAGCCAGCAATAGCTTCTGACAATAAACGTTGCATATCGTCATTTTGCATACCATCAAGGATACTAGGTGCATTATCAGACATACTATCAAGCATAGTTTCACCAGTATTGACACTAGTATCGTCAACACTTAAAACTCTGTGATAACTGTTATCTTGTAGAATTTTGTAATATTCACCCAAACTCATATCGAGTGTTTCAGCAATTTCAACATCACGTGCATCGCGACCGTGTTCGTTTTCAATTTCACGAACAGCTTCTGCTACTAAACGTGCTTTTCGATGAACCGAACGAGGCGCCCAGTCATTTTTGCGAATTTCGTCTAGCATTGAGCCACGAATACGAATACCCGCATAAGTTTCAAAACTTGCGCCTTGAGTTTCATCATACTTTCCGGAAGCTTCTAATAAACCAATCATTCCGGCTTGAACCATGTCCTCGAGTTGGACAGAAGCAGGTAATCGATTCATTAAGTGACAAGCAATTCGTTTAACGAGGGGCGCATGGCGTTCTACCATGTCATTTACATGATTAGGTTGCTGTGCTGCGTATGCTGCTATGCCATTCATGGCAAAACCTCCAATGTTGATCCTGACACTAACCTTTCCACAAAAAATTCAAGGTGTCCACCCGATGCAGTGGGTGTAGGCCAATTGTTTACCTTTTTTGACAATGTTTGGAATGCTTGCGAGGCTCGGCTACGAGGAAAGGCTTCAACGACGGCTCTTTGACGCTTTATGGCCTTCTGCAAATGCTCGTCATAAGGCACATGACCAATGTAATCGAGTGCGACATCAAGGAATCTGTTCGCGACTTTAGAGAGTTTTTCATACACTTCTCGACCTTGCTGCGGGCCAGAAACCATATTAGCAAGTATATGAAAGTTAAAAATGCCTTGTTCATTATTGAGTAGCTTAATTAAAGCATAAGCATCCGTTATAGAAGCAGGCTCATCGCAAACAACCACAATAACTTCTTGTGCTGCACGAGCAAAACTCACGACACTGTCTGAAATACCTGCCGCAGTATCGACGAGTAAAACATCAATATTATGGTTAAGCTCACTAAAGGCATTAACTAAGCCGGCATGTTGTGCGGGCGACATTTCTGCCATGTCTTTCACTCCAGAAGAAGCCGGGATAACCTTAATACCCCCAGGGCCATCTAATAAGATCTCTTCAAGATCGCATTCTCCGTTCATAACGTGGGATAAATTTTTATCTGAGTGTAAGCCCAACATCACATCAATATTGGCCAAGCCTAAATCGGCATCCAATATAGTGACGTCTTTACCTTGTGAAGCAAGAGCCAGTGCTAAATTAACAGATACGTTTGTTTTACCGACACCGCCTTTGCCACTAGCGATAGTAATTACTCTTACTGGATGAGGTTTTGCCATTCTTCTTAATCCTGAGGCTTGATCGATTTGTTCGGTAATGGGTGATGAAAAATTTACGATATTAGCCGTGTCCATTTGCAACCATACCACCTATTGTTAATGAAGTCGCCTCGTCATGGCTACTGATAGATGCCATATGTTGCATGATTGAAACACTTCGACTAACTAAACTATGCGCTCGTGCTAGATGCATATCTTCTGGCACTTGTTGCCCATCACAAAAATATGAAATGGGTAAATCATTTTCAATTGCGACTGATAATGCTCCACCCATACTCGTGGTTTCATCAACTTTAGTTAAGATACAGCCAGCTAAATTAAGCTCTTTAAATTTATCACCTGTTTCATTAAGAACACCACGTTGGCAGTTTGCCGCCAATGTTAAATACGATTTAATGGGGGGCAAACCTTCAGTTTTTAACATGGCAAACTGTTTATTCAGCAGCATATCGCGCTGACTCATTCCCGCAGTATCAATTAGAATAAGTTCCTTATCTTGTAAAGTATCAAGTGCTTCTCTAAGGCTTTCAGCATCACCTGTTACTCGCATGGGCACGCCCATAATACGTGCGTAACTGCGTAGTTGTTCATGAGCCGCAACACGATAGTTATCGGTGGTAATCAATGCCACACGGTGAGGACCATGTTTCAACGTGTAGCGCGCAGCAAGCTTAGCTATCGTTGTGGTTTTGCCCACTCCAGTCGCTCCCACTAACGCCACAACTCCACCCTTTTCAATAATTTCATTCTCCCCAACGGGTACGCGATGAGATAAATACCCTAAAGCTAAACGCCAGTTATGTTCAAAATCTTGCTCTTCATCCACTTCTGCAGCGATATCTCGTGCCAAAGTTGGGCTTAAACCTAATGACATTAAGCGTTGTAACAAACGTGCACGCACAGGATGGTATTTAACTTCTTTACCCCAGCTAAGACCTGACAATTGATTCACCAAAAGTCCGCGCAGTGATTTTAGTTCAGACTGCATTTCCATAAAAGCAGGTTCTTCAGTCCAAAGATGTTCATTATTTTGAATGGGAGCTTGAGGCGCAGGCTGTTGAAAATTATTCACTTCAGCAAAGGCATTCATTTGAGGGTGTGGTGCTGAGGCGGGGATGTTTCTCGCGTAACGAACATCATCCAACGCCGCTTCACGTTCACGTTGTTCGATATGCGATCGCGTAATGTCTTTATCTTCTTGAATAAAAGGGTTGCGTTTGTTGTTTTTCGCTTTTTGTTCCTGCTCATTGATTAATGATTCGTCATAATCAATCGCAGCGACAATCTCTATACCTTCGTCGACACGGTTATTAGACAAGATGACTGCATCCGGCCCTAAAGTATCACTAACTTTACGTAATGCAGTGCGCATATCTTTTGCAACAAAACGTTTTATTTTCATCTTACTCAGCCTCAGTTATTCATGTGCTGGCATTACTATTTATCGAATGCCATTACTGCTGATTCCCGACTGAAAGTTACTGCCCTACAGTTGCGACAATACGAATTTGTTTATCGCTGGGAATCTCGTTATAAGACAAGACGTGTAAGTTAGGAATTGTGTGGCGAACAAATCGCGCCAACATAGTTCGAATTAAACCTGAAACCAATAGCACCGCGGACTGCCCCATGGCCTCTTGTTTTTGAACGCTTTCTTGTAAAGCTGTAAATAAACGTTCTGCTAATCCTGGCTCAACACCACCTACTCCATCTGTCTGTACTGCTTGATGCAACAACTGTTCCAGATTTGGATCTAAGGTGATAACAGAGAGCTCAGCCGCCATGCCATTGATTTGTTGGACGATCATACGTCCTAACGAGGTACGCACTGCTGACGTTAATTCGTCAGGATCCTGACTTCGCGTTGCATGTTCTGCCAATGTTTCGGCGATCGTGCGAATATCACGAACAGGAATGCCTTCAGCCAATAAACTTTGTAATACTTTTACGATGACACCCAAGTTCAAAGTATCCGGTACCAGATTTTCAACCAACTTAGGCGCAGAGTCAGCTAACTTGTCGAGCAAATGCTGAACCTCTTCATGGCCGAGTAATTCATTTGCATGCGTTTGTAGTAATTGACTTAAATGCGTCGCGATAACCGTATTAGAGTCCACCACGGTGTAACCTAAGGTCTGAGCTTGGTCACGTTGCGATGCTTCAATCCATAATGCTTCTAATCCAAAGGCGGGATCTTTAGTCTCAACTCCGGCTACCGTGCCGTAGACTTGCCCAGGATTAATCGCCATGTCTTTATCAGGCTGAATATCGGCTTCACCTACACTCACGCCCATCAGAGTAATACGATATCCGTTAGGCGGTAACTCTAAGTTATCGCGAATATGCACTGCGGGAATTAGAAAGCCTAATTCTTGAGAAAGTTTTTTACGTACACCTTTAATCCGTGCCATCAGCTGGCCACCTTGTTCTTTATCTACCATAGGGATTAAACGGTAACCGACTTCTAAACCAATGGTGTCAACTGGTGTGACATCGTCCCAACTGAGTTCTTTTGTTTCTGGTGCTCTATCGACTTGTTCAACCTGCACTTCTTCAACAGCAGGCTGTACTTGCTTATATTTTACGTAATATGCGCCAATAGCACTGAGTGTCGCCAATGTTAAAAAAGCAAAGTGAGGCATGCCTGGGATAATACCCATGACACCTAATATACCTGCTGTCACACCTAATGATTTTGGATTCTTAAACAGCTGACTTAATAACTGTGAACCCATGTCTTGTGTGCTCGACACGCGTGTAACAATAATACCTGCAGCAGTAGACAGTAATAGCGCAGGAATTTGTGCGACTAAACCATCACCAATGGTAAGCAAAACATAATTTTTTGCTGCAACAGCAAAGCTTAAATCGTGCTGCAACATACCAATTACTAAACCACCGAGTATGTTAATAATAAGAATGAGAATAGCGGCGACCGCATCACCACGTACAAATTTACTTGCACCATCCATCGAACCATAAAACTCAGCTTCTGAACTAATTTCTTCACGACGACGGCGTGCCTCATCGGCTTCAATCAATCCCGCATTCAAATCAGCATCAATCGCCATTTGTTTACCGGGCATAGCATCTAAGGTAAAACGTGCACTTACTTCAGAAATACGTGTTGCACCTTTCGTGATAACCACAAAATTAATGATGACCAGAATAGAAAACACAATAATACCCACAGCGTAGTTCCCACCAACAACGAAATCGCCGAAGGCCTTTATCACTTGGCCGGCAGCATCACCACCGGTATGCCCTTCAAGTAATACCACACGGGTTGAGGCTACGTTTAATGCTAAACGTAATAAGGTGGTGACTAGTAACACGGTTGGAAACAGAGAAAAATCAAGTGGTCGTAGACTATAAATGGTGACTAGTAATACGACTAAAGCAAGTGTGATGTTAAAACTAAAAAAAACATCCAGCATAAAGGGCGCTAAAGGCACCACAATCATTGCCATCATGACCATCAATAAGACAGGCGCACCTAAACCATTTCGGCTTATACCTTTTATATTATCGATGAAACTTGCTGATCCTGCTTCTGCCACATTAATTACCTATAATTAATAACTTACTTATCAAACTGCATATCATCTGGGATAGGCAGATCATTCATCTTGTGTTCTTTTTTACGTTTATTCCAACGTGGGTCGGTGCGTAATTTAAATACATACGCGAGTACCTGTGCCACAGCCAAATATAATGATGCAGGAATTTCAGCATCAATCTCAGTAGTGTGGTGTAAAGCACGCGCTAAAGGTGGTGCTTGTAGAATAGGAACCTCATGTTCTCTAGCGATAGTTCTAATTTGCATTGCGATAATGTCGACGCCTTTTGCGACAACAATTGGCGCAGACATATTGGTTTGATCATATTTAATAGCAACCGAATAATGTTCCGGATTAGTGATTATGACATCTGCTTTCGGTACTTCAGCCATCATACGACGTTGAGCCATTTCACGTTGAACGCTTTTTACCCTGCTACGAACATCAGGGTTACCTTCTGTATCTTTATTCTCATCACGAATTTCTTGAATTGTCATTTTCAATTGTTGGGTGTAGTCCCACACTTGGAAAGGCACATCAACTAAAGCAATAAAGACAAGAACTGATGCGATGGCAAGAAATGACCAGTTAAGCAAATCCGCCATATGAGGCAATGCTTGAACTAAAGGTTCACTACCTAAACCTAAATAGACATCTATTTGTGCGTATAAAAATAAAACGGCTGTGAGGCCAATAATGAGAAATTTCACTAGAGCTTTAACAAGCTCAACTAAGCCTTTTTTAGAAAATACTCGGCCCATCCCGGTAATCGGATCGAGTTTATCCCACTTAAATGATAACGCTTTAGCACTAAAGGTCACCCCCCCCATCATTAAAGGACCGACTACGGCGGCAAGAATCATGATGACAAAAAATGGGGCAAGTGTTATTAGAGACTCTATTACTGCACTCTCAAGGAACACAGGCATAGCAGTAACATCAAAAATATTTTCACGACTAATATTTAAATGTCGGCGAAATAAATCTAAAAAGTCATGCGCAATACCAGGGCCAATAAACAAAATACTCACACCTGCCAGCAACATCATTAACATTGTATTTAATTCACGTGATGTTGGTACCTGCCCTTTTTCCCGAGCCTGTTGTAGCTTTCGGGGGGTAGGCTGTTCTGTGCGTTCTTGACCAGTATCTTCAGCCATTAAGGTACACTCGGTTTAATGTCTAAAATAGTTTGCAGTAAGTGATAAACATCACTAAATAGAGAAATCGATTGTGGTGCAATATTAGGCAAGGTGATCGTGACCAAAGCAAAACCTAACAACATAGTGATAGGGAAACCGATAGCAAAAATATTTAACTGCGGTGCTGAACGTGTCATTACACCAAAAGCAATATTCACAACTAATAATGAAGCTATTGCTGGTAACGCAATCGCCATACCTCCAGCAAAAATGTTACCGCCCCAACGCACAATTTGCATAAAGTCTTCAGCCACTAAGCCTTTTGCCGAAATAGGCATGGTGTTAAAACTCTCAGCTAACACTTCAACTAAAACAAGATGACCATTAATCGCAAGGTAAACTAGCATCACCAAGATAATATAAAATTGACTTAATACTGGAGACTGCGAACCATTTTGTGGGTCTACCATTAATGAAAAGCCTAAGCCCATTTGCATAGCGACAATCTGTCCACCTGTTATTACAGCACTAAACACAAGCTGAACGGTAAAACCAATGATCAACCCGATCAAAATCTGTTGCGCAATAATCAATACAGCCAAGGGGCTAAACACATCTACTTCTGGTACGGGTAAAATTGGTACTAAGATCGAAGTAATAGCAAGTGCAGTTACAATTTTGACTTTAGTTGGCACACTACGCGTACCAAATACGGGAGCGGTGGCAACCATGGCAGATACTCTAAATAACGGCCATAGATATGCACCAATAAGAGCAGTCAGTTCAGTTGCCGAAATAATCATTATTAACCTATAAGATAGGGAATGTCGTGAATAAGCTGTTGGGTATAATCCATTATTAAACGTAACATCCAAGGTCCTGCCATCATCAATGTCACCACCGTAATAACAAGCTTTGGAATAAAGCTTAAAGTCATTTCATTAATCTGTGTTGCTGCTTGAAACATACTCACCATTAAACCAACGACAAGCGCAGGTATAAGAATAACCAAGATCAGCATTAAAAGAATTTGTAATGCATGTTGAAAAATAGTGAGTACGTCTTCAGGGCTCATCAATAGATCCTTTTATACATAAAAGCTGGAAGCTAGTGTGCCGATAATAATATTCCAACCATCAACTAACACAAATAGCATTATTTTAAAGGGCAACGAGATGACCATGGGTGACAGCATCATCATACCCATTGACATCAAAACACTTGCAACGACTAAATCAATTATTAAAAAAGGGATAAATAATAAGAAACCAATTTGAAACGCTGTTTTCAATTCACTAGTAACAAACGCGGGAACAAGAATAGTAAAGGGCACTTCTGCATGAGTAGCAAATTTCTCATAACCAGCAATTTGTGAAAAAGTAACAATGTCAGTTTCACGTGTTTGACCAAACATAAAATGACGTAATGGTTTAGCTGCTGACATAGCCGCATCTTGCAGTGTCATTTTTTCATTCAAATATGGTTGCAATGATTCAGTGTTAATACGATCAAACACTGGCGCCATAATGAAAAAAGTTAAAAATAACGAAAGTCCTATAAGGGTTTGAGATGAAGGCGCCTGCATTAAACCTAATGCTTGGCGAATAATCGCAAGTACAATAATAATCCGAGTGAATGAAGTCATCATAATTAACGCTGCTGGCAGCATCGTTAATACAGTCATTAAAATAAGTATTTGAATACTTACACTATATGTCTGTTCACCATTAGCTGCAGTTTTTACCGTAATAGCCTGCAAACCTATCTCGGCAAACACAGACTGCATAGGTAACAAGCTTGCAACAACAACTGCGATGAGTGTTAAAAAGAGGCTACGGTTAAGTTTCATGCTTAGCCTCGATTTTTAATCGCAGCATGAAGCTTATCTGCAAAACTAGATGAAGCTTTTGTATTCACTTCAGTCGCATTCGCAATAGGTTCATCCATCACATGAAGAGTCCGAATTTGACCCGGAGCTACACCAACTAATAATTGTGTTTCACCCGCCTGAACTAAAACAACACGCTCACGCTGACCTACAGAGATACCGCCGAGCACTTTTAAATTACCCGCTGTCATACCATTCATATTACCCATGCGACGCATAAACCAGGCCATACCAACAATAAGACCAACAACAATTAACAAACCAAAGATCATTTGGAAATAATCACCAACACCAACGGGTTCCTGCGCTAATGAGGTAATGATTTTCTCTTCAGCTAACACTTGAAAAGAACTAAGAGAAAAAAGTATTGAGGTAAATAATTTATACATTTATCCAATCCATTACTTTAGTTTCTTAACACGTTCGGCTGGACTAATAATATCGGTTAAACGAATGCCAAATTTTTCATTTACAACCACAACTTCGCCATGAGCAATTAAAGTACCATTCACCACAACATCAAGTGGTTCACCTGCCATTCGATCTAACTCAACGACCGAACCTTGGTTAAGTTGTAATAAGTTACGAATATTAATTTTTGTACTACCTATTTCCATAGAAATGGTGACAGGGATATCTAGAATCACATCAAGATTTACATCCTCACCTGATGAGTTAGACGTGCTTTGCAACTTTTCTAATGGTACATTTTCAGCACCAAGAACATTTGCGGCTGCATCTGCTGTACTTTCCATTGGTGTTCCAGCTTCTTCCATTGCTGCTGCCCAATCATCCATAGAATCATCTTGTCCTTCTTCAACATCACTCATGACGTTCACCTTTCTCTTTAATTTGTTCACCACTCAAAGCAATCAACTCTTTATCAAAAGAATGATCAACTGCTTCAACAATTTTTACTGCTTTACTACCACGAGATTCACCGACTTTGCCACGTAACACGGGAATATCTTCAGCTCTTAATGTCACCATATCGGGCATGCTTATAGGTAGAATGTCGCCCTCTTTTAGATTAAGCACTTCCACTAAAGACAATTCAACTTCTGTCAGCGTGCAAGACATCTGGACTTCTGCAATTTTTATTTCTTCTCTTAAAGAAATAACCCAACGTTCATCTTTATCTGCTACATCACTAGCTATGCCCGCATCTAACAAGTCTCGAATAGGCTCTACCATGGAATAGGGTATGGTTACTTGAAAATCTCCACCGCCCCCATCTAATTCAACATGAAAAGTGGAAACAACAACAACTTCTGTTGGACTTACGATGTTGGCAAACTGGGGATTCACTTCCATGCTCATAAAATCAAAATTTACATGTAAAACTGGCTTCCATGCTTCTTCCAAATCTTTAAAAGCATCGTTTAACACCATACTCACAACACGCTGTTCTGTTGCTGAAAACTCGCGACCTTCAATTTTAGCGTGGCGTCCTGTTCCACCATAAAAATTATCAACTAAAATGAATACAAGCTTCGGATCAAAAACACATAAAGCTGATCCACGTAAAGGATGAATTTTGACAATATTTAAACTGGTTGGAACAAACATGCTATGGATGTATTCAGAGAATTTAACCATTTGCACTCCGCTTACCGAAATTTCAGCTGAACGGCGTAGCATATTAAATAAGCTGATACGGAAGCTACGTGCAAAACGCTCATTAATCATTTCTAGCGTTGGCATACGGCCGCGAACAATACGATCGTGCGAGGCAAAATCAAATTCGCGAGCTACACCATCTTGTAGCTCTAGGTCGTTTTCTGTTTCGACATCACCATCATCTACGCCATGTAATAGCGCATCAATTTCATCTTGTGATAACAGTTCATTAACAGACATTTTTATTCCTTACTGCATAATAAAGCTGGTGAAATAAACATTTTCAATTGGGCCTTCAATCATTTCTTCGTTTTCAGTAGAAGCTTTTGAATTACTGCCCTTATTCTTATCTTTATCTTTATCTTTATCTGCAGCTGCTGGATTAGCTGCGGATAACACAACCTTGTTGATAGTGTTTAGTAATTTTTTCTGTAATGATTCCTTTCCTGTTCGAACACTTAATTCCTCGAAAGTAAGGCCACTCAATAAAACTAAAATATCATTTCGAATAATAGGCCTGTAGGTATTCATAGTTTTGAGCGCATCTTGATCACGTGATGACACTTGCAAGTCAACTTGTAAATAACGCGCTTTCGAATTAGGTCCAAAATTAACAACAAACTCCGGTGTTAATGTTTGATATGTTACGGGTCCGAGTGTTTTTTCAGCTTTAGCGGTCGAACTTGATGCACCACCAGCAGAGTCATCTTTTCCCAAAAATAACCAAGCACCTACTCCACCCATTACCAAAACAAGCACAATCAAAACAATTAATAAAATCATTGTTGTCTTGCTACCCTTCGATTGATTTACATCAAGTTCGAGTTCTTCATCTGCCATTTGTATTCTTTCCTATCATGCAGGGCTTTATGCTTGTTGTTATTAGTAAATTGTTTGCATCTTTATGCTCACATCTTGTAATGCAAAACACATACCAGTAAAAAACAACAGCATTAAAACCAATTAAAACAGTGACTTAAATAAATATTTTCACAAACCGCCAAAGCTTTGACGACATAAAAGACTCATAAAATGACAATTTCATGACCCTTGTCGGTATATCGCCTTACTCTACAGTTTATGAAAATGACTTAAATAGTTGTTCACGGTAGTAACGCAATTCATTAATTGAATCACGCGTGTCATCCAGCGCCAGATGGGCACCAGACTTTTTCACACCTTTTGCAACATCAGGTGCCCAACGTTTAGCTAATTCTTTTAATGTACTGACATCGAGATTACGGTACATAAAATAATCTTCCAGCTCAGGCATTAATCGCGCCATAAAACGCCGATCTTGACAGATACTATTGCCGCACATCGGAGATGTCCCTTGTGGTACATATTGACGTAAAAATTCTAATGTTTTTTTCTCAGCATCAGCGACACTCAATGTGCTGTTTTTCACTCGTTCAGTCAGGCCTGATTTGCCATGTTGGTTGGTGTTCCATTCATCCATGCCAGCCATAATCTCATCACTTTGGTGAATCGCTAGCATTGGACCCTCTGCTAATTCATTAAGCTCACTGTCCGTGACTATTGTCGCAATTTCGATAATGAGGTCATTTTGTGTATCTAACCCAGTCATTTCTAAGTCAATCCAAATTAAGTTATTCGCATTTTGAGTCATATATATGCCTTTTATTATTCATAAATTAAATCACGCTAAGTAGTCAGATAACCCCGTTTAAATATCGGATATTTCATACTGCAGCCTGTGTATTTTTAACTTGATAATCATTCTAGCAAACGCTAACCTGCCTGCCGACTCATAAATTAAATGAAAAAACGGCAATTATGGAAACCTTAAGTTTAGTATTTCTCGTAGCACTTGCACTTTCTTTATTCATGCAACTTTGGCTATCAAACCGTCAGCTCAATTCTGTTGTTAAAAACCGGAGTGAAGTACCCTCTGCTTTTGCTGAACACATTAGTATCGAACAACATCATAAAGCGGCTGATTACACTGCAGCAAAATTAGCCGTTAATAAAATTGAACTTATTTATGGTTCAATTCTCCTGATTGCCTGGACACTCGGTGGTGGTTTAGAGTTTATAGACGGCTATGTCCGTTCATTAGCCTACAGTGATATAACGACCGGCCTAATCGTCATATTTGGCATTATGCTGATCTCTGCGATTATTGATATGCCCTTCACACTATATAGAACATTTAAAATTGAACAACGATTCGGCTTTAACCGAATGACAGCACAGCAATTTATCAAAGATCTATTACTACAAACATTACTAACGCTAATCTTAGCCGTACCTTTAGTTAGCGGAATACTCTGGCTCATGCAAGATGCTTCTCCATTATGGTGGGTGTATGTTTGGGCTGTATTGTTGAGCTTTGGACTTTTGGTATCTTGGATATTCCCAACCTTTATTGCACCGTTATTTAATAAATTCATGCCATTAGAAAACCAAGAGTTACGAGAACGCATTACAACTTTAATGAAGCGCTGTGGTTTTGCCAGCAATGGTATATTTGTCATGGATGGTTCTAAACGTTCAAGCCATGGCAATGCATACTTCACAGGTTTAGGAAAAAATAAACGTATTGTATTCTTTGATACACTACTCGATAGCTTGGATGCTAACGAAGTTGAAGCAGTGCTCGCTCATGAACTCGGCCACTTTAAACACCACCATATTCGCAAAGGCCTAATATTAAATGCAGTAACCACCTTGCTCGGTTTGGCTTTATTAGCTTGGCTGATCAAGCAAGACGCTTTTTATCAAGCACTTGGCGTTAGTAATGCCTCGACTTATATGGCCTTAATACTCTTCAGTATGGTAATGCCTTTATTTAGCATTTATTTACAGCCTATGATGTCATACCTTAGTCGAAAACATGAGTTTGAAGCCGATGATTTTGCCGCTGAGCAAAGTAAACCCGAAACTCTCATTCAAGCTTTAGTCAAACTATACCGTGATAACGCAAATACCTTGACACCAGACCCATTGTATTCTGCATTTCATGACTCACACCCACCTGCACCAGTGCGTGTGGCGCATTTATCAGCTAAAATAAATTAGCAAAATACACTCTTAGAGTATGGATATACTATGCGAAATATACTTTCTTACATTAGCTTAAGCAGTTTTACCGTTTTATTGTCCTTTTCAGCTAACGCCGAAATATCGAATGGTAAAGAACTGCACGATGCCAATTGCACCAGCTGCCACATATCACTACAAGGTGGCGATGGTTCTGGTATTTATACTCGCGAGAATAATAGAATTGAGTCCCATTCTGCCTTGGTTAAACAAGTGAATCGCTGTCGCGACAGCCTTGGCATGCCATGGCCTGATGAACATGTAAATGATGTCGTTGAATATTTAAATAGCACTTACTACAAGTTTAATAAGTAATTTAATGCCTTTA
>Ga0316204_10003708_pt1 | contig 29649 bp, 28 predicted proteins | sample 6monrhotite_MG_2_FD_205661 | JGI IMG/M metagenome (GOLD analysis project Ga0316204, IMG submission 205661) | Microbial mat bacterial communities from mineral coupon in-situ incubated in ocean water Damariscotta River, Maine, United States -... | ecosystem: Environmental > Aquatic > Marine >...
TTATTAATCTTCTCCAATTGAAACTCGTAATCAAATAGTCCAGGCATATAAACTCTCTCTTTTTTACTATTATTTTATCGTTTTGGCACTTTGCATCAAATTTAATGTGTTTTTAGAGATGCCCATAAATGTTAATTAACTATTTACTACCTATTTTAAACATTATATTGTATTGACATTAAATAATAAAAAAACTACAATAGCGTTATGATAAATACTACGTTTAATAAATTATTATTTGTAATCTTGTTGAGCTCATCTTCTATAATGCCTTTTTCGATTTATATTGAAAATTCTTCAAAATATTCGACTGAATATATAGATAAAAAAAGCAATGTAGAAAATGAGTCTGAAGGTTTTAATTTATTATCAAATAACTTCATCATTACTAACTTTTATGAAGAATTACTAGAGTATTCCTTTATGGAAAAAATTTATACCTTTCAATCTAACAAAACACTTTTTAAACCACCCATGTATCTTTTAAATAATATAAATATCAATAGTACTTTTTCATTATAAAAATAAATTAACCTTTAAAGGATATAACTGTGATAGATAAAAATTTAGTAAGTAACCTCTACGGAGGTATTACAGCAGCTATAGTAGCTCTGCCTCTTGCTTTAGCATTTGGTGTACAATCTGGAATGGGCGCTATTGCTGGGCTTTATGGTGCAATTGCACTTGGAATTATTGCCGCACTCTTTGGTGGAACAAAAACGCAAATTAGTGGTCCAACAGGACCAATGGCAGTAGTAGCCTCTGCCATTATAGCTGGAGAAATTGCCATATATGGCTCACTAGAAGCCGCTCTTGGAACTATTGTTGCCACTTTTGTATTAGCAGGTATTTTCCAAATACTTATGGGAATTTCAAGAATTGGTCAATACATTAGATATATGCCATATCCTGTGGTATCAGGATTTATGAGTGGTATCGGTTTTATTATAATAATAATGCAGATTTTCCCATTCTTCGGACTTAGCTCTCCTAATAACATTGTAGATGTTGTAAGCTCACTAGGTACTATTTTTACTAGCATGGACTTTCATGCAGTAGCTTTAGCTATAGGTACTATTGCTATTATTTATCTTTTTCCAAGAATTACAAAAGCTGTCCCATCTACTCTTGTAGCACTAATTACACTATCAATTGCTTCCACATTGCTAGAGTTACAGGTCCCAATAATTGGAAACATCCCTCAGGGATTGCCTGATGTTCATATTGATACACTACTATCTATGGATTGGCATCATCCTATGGTTATTATTATTCCAGCACTTACGCTTGCTGCATTAGGTGCCATTGATTCTCTGCTTACTTCTGTTGTAGCTGATAATATGACAAAAACACAACATAACTCCAACAAAGAGTTAATTGGGCAAGGTATTGGTAATACTATAGTTGGACTTATTGGTGGACTACCAGGAGCTGGTGCGACAATGCGAACTGTAGTCAATATTAATGCAGGTGGGAAAAGTCGTCTCTCTGGTGTGGTTCATGGGGTTGTTTTATTAATCGTACTTTTAGGTGCTGGTGCATATGCGAAACTTATTCCTCTTCCAGTACTTTCAGGGATCCTTATCACTGTAGGCATTGGGATTATTGACTATAAAGGTATTAAACATATTTTTCATGTTCCTCGAGCTGATGCAATTATAATGTTAATAGTGTTAATTTTAACGGTATTTGTAGACCTGCTCCAAGCAGTAGCTGTTGGTATGGTTATGGCCTCAATACTTTTTATGAAACAGATGGGAGATACTGCCCAATCAAAATCTTCCAGTAATACCTTGGCTGATTTTCATAATATAAATCCTTTAGCAGATGAAAAAGATATTATCGATGAAATAAAAGATCAAATCTTTATTCAACACTTTGATGGTCCTATCTTCTTTGGTTTTACCTCACACTTCAAAGAGATGATGCGAGAGCTTCCAGATGTAAGTGTTGTAATTTTTAGGATGGAAAATGTTCCAACCATTGATCAAAGTGGTATGTATGCTATTGAAGATGCTGTATTAGAAATTGAGAAAAAAGGAATCCTTGTTATCCTAACAGGTATTCAAAAACAGCCTGAAGATATGTTGCGTAACATTAGGCTTATACCTAATCTTATAGAAGAAACCCATCTATTAAAAGATTTTAAATCAGCCATTTTGGCACTTAAAAATAATAAGTTAGAATTTGACTCTAGCCAAAAAGAGAATAAATCAAAAATACTTTGGAGATACTAATATTAAAATTAGTACTTTTAAAAGAGTCTGGGCATATTTTAAAAATGTGCCCTTAATCATATAAATAAAAGGATTAACAGTGCAAAAAATAGATAGTTTTCTAAAAAACAATCAAAAATGGTCTTCACAGATGAAGACAGAAACCCCAAATTATTTTGAAGATATGGCAAAAGGACAACAGCCAGAGCTTTTGTGGATAGGATGTTCTGACAGTCGTGTACCTGCAGAGATAATAGTTGGAGCAGAACCTGGAGAGATGTTTATTCATAGAAATATTGCTAATCAAGTAATAGCAACTGATTTTAACTGTTTAAGTGTTGTACAGTATGCAGTTAATGTTTTAAAAGTAAAACACATCGTTGTCTGTGGTCATTATGGCTGTGGTGGAGTTAATGCAGCACTTAATAAACAAAATCCAAGTTTAGTAATTACTAATAAATGGCTGATGCATATTAAGAACACATATAGACTGCACCAAGAAGAGATTGATAATTTTCAAACAGAAGAGCAACGTGTAAATAAGCTAGTTGAATTTAATACTCTTGAGCAGGTACATGCCCTATCTCATACTTCAATAATTCAAGAAGCTTGGGACAAGCAAGGTGGACCTATTATTCATGGTTGGGTTTATGATATGAAAGATGGTCTATTAAATCAACTCATTACAATCAATCCTGGAGATAAAATAGATCCTATCTATCAATATGAACCAGATAGTTAAATTAGTAAATTTGTAATGAAGTTTATACCTTTAAAAAGATAAATTATATTCACTAAAAAATACAAGAGAGACAAAAGAGTTTGGAACAGTACACTATTTTTCACGCGCTAATGGACAAAAAGTAGGCTTTATGGATACATTGATTGTATCTTTTAAAAAGGTGTTAATACTCAGAATATTCTAAAGAATCTTAACCTTCAAAAAGTAGAAGTGCTTGGGATATAACAAAAGGTAGTGACTCATCTCCTGATAAAATTGATGATGCTCATGGAACTTTTGTGGCTGGACTTGCACTTGCAAAAGAGAATAGTCTTGGTTCAACTGGTGTAGCACCACAAGCAACACTACTTGCTATAAAAGGATTGGTTGGATTAAGTGCAACTGATGCTTCAACTATACGTGCATTTGAGTGGGCAAAAAGTAAATGTGCTGATGTTATGAATAATAGTTGGGGTGGTTATAACATCACTCAAGCTGTAAAAACTGCCATTGAAGACGCTGCTAATAATGGACGTAACGGTAATGACAAATGTAATGATAGTGACGCTACTTGTTACAAAAATGGTGATACAACAACCATAAGGTTAGGTCAACTAGTTAACGATAAATCCTCGCTAGAAGTTGTAATCGCAGTGGGTGCAACTAACCATGAGAATAAACGTGCCTCATATAGCAACTATGGCAAGTTTTTAGACATTTGCGTACCTGGTGGAGATGGAGACAATATTTTTGAGAATATTATCGGCATGATGTCAACTGATATTTCAGGAGATTCAGGTTGGTCAGAAAGTGAATATGTGAATGTTTATGGAGAGACTATTACAGGTGCGCAAGTATTTGATATACTACAAACAGCAGCAGATAAAGTTGGTAGATATACCTATACTAACGGTAGAAGCAATGAATTGGGTTATGGCAAGGTAAATGCAGGAGTTGCAGTTGCTCGCGCTGTTGCACTTAAGGGCACTACCACATCATTAACATTTGATTATGTATTTAATAGTCTCTCAACAGGCTGGTATCTTTTTGGAGCAGTTGATAATTTAGGTGATATTAGATCTCAATACTCACTGTAAAGTGTATATACCTATACAAATGGTCAATGGAATTTGAATCCAACATTAATTTCAAAAGGTACAGGTTTTTGGATAAGCAAACAGTAAGTTTACTTAAAGTATTTCTTAAATAAGGTAGTGATATAATAATAATAAGTACGTAAAAGAAATTTTAATTACTTAGGATTATAAAATGAAAACTTTAACCTTATTATGGCTTTTAGCTTCAATGCTAACCGCTAGTAATGGGGCTCATATCTATAAATCAAAATGTATGGCGTGTCATGGTAAATTTGCACAACTCAAAGCGCTAGGAAAAGGTAGTGAGATAGCAGGTTGGGCAAAAAATAAACTAGTAACTATTTTACAAGAGTATAGAGATGGAACACGTGACGAAGATGGTATGGGACCTCTTATGAGTGGACAAATGAAACGTCTTTCAAATCGCGATATTAATGCGGTTTCTGACTACCTGTCAAATATTAAATAACTTATAAATCCGCTTTTTTAGCGGATTTCTCTTTAAGAACTTTCTTTAACTTTTCTTCTCTTTTAAATGCTTCATTCAAATCATTTTCATCATCAAATAGAGCATTATTCATCATACGTTCACCATCATCAAACTGTCCATGTTTTAAGCCCCATAGAAAAAATATCAGCCCAGCAAGTCCTAGAGATAAAGAGACAATTAACATCATCATAAGAACCGACATATTAACTCCTAATTCGCATTGAATTTAACACAACTACCAACGAACTAAATGACATCGATAGTGCTGCGATTAATGGAATAATTAGTCCAGCCATAGCAAGTGGTATAGTAATGGCATTATACACAAGTGAGATAGCAAGATTTTGTTTTATAAGCGAATATGTTCTCTTTCCAATTGATAGTGATTCAACTAAAGAGTTAAGCCGATCATTCATCAATACAACGTCACCTACATCAACTGCCACGTCAGAGCCACTACCCATTGCAATGCCAATATCTGCTCTACTTAAAGCTAAGATGTCATTTACTCCATCACCAGCCATTACTACTTTTTTACCACTTTTTTGCATTGAAGCTATCTCTTTCTCTTTTTGTAGCGGCGTTAATGAATGAAAGAAGTTCTCTATTTCTAACTCTTGTGCAATTTGTGAGCATACCTTTTCATTATCTCCACTAAGCATTACAACATGTTTTCCCTGTTTTTTTAAATCCAAAATAGCCTCTTTTGCATCTACTCTTAGACTATCTTTTAATTCAAATGTAACAACATGTTTACCATCAACTGCATAATAAAAAAGTGTATTCTGTAAATTACTATTAATTACTTCAATACCATTTTCAAGTAAAAACTTTTCATTTCCACCAAGAAATTTATGTCCATTGAACTCAGCTTTAATCCCTTTTGCTTGAATATTTTTAACATTATCAAGCTCAATTGTAGTAAGTTTTTGACTACTTAAAAAACTCAAAACTCCTTTTGAAACTGGATGAAATGAAGTAGTTAATAGAGAATTCAAGCACTTTTTGTCATACGATGCATGCTCTTTTACATCTACCACAACTGGTTTTCCTTCAGTTAAAGTTCCAGTCTTATCAAAAACAACAGTATCAATATGCGCCATTGTCTCCAAATACATTGCTTCTTTAAACAAAATACCCTTTTTTGTACCAAGAGCTAAACCGACAAGAGTAGCAAGAGGAGTAGCAAGTGCTAAAGCGCATGGACAAGCTATAATAACAACTGAGATTCCAACAATAAAAGAGTCTTCAAAATCTGAAGTAACCATAAACCAAATAGAAAATGTTAAAAGTGCTAAAATCAAAATAGCTGAAGAGAAGTGTTCTGATAACCTATTTGCTAGTGTCTCAATGCGAGGTTTATGTTCAAGTGCACTATCTAAAAGACCAAGTAGTTTTGACATAGTAGATTCACTGAAACTTTTTGAAACCATATATCGCAACCAACCATCAACTAGCAGTGTACCCCCTAAAACTATTGAATCAGAGCTTTTAAATATAGGTCTACTCTCTCCTGTTAATGTAGCCTCATCAAAACTACCCTCACCTTTTATAATAAAACCATCAACTGAAGCTCTTTGACCACTCTTTAATTCAACAACATCTCCAACAACTATCTCATCAACTGCCAAAGAGATTACCTCATCGCCTCTTATTACTTGCGCTTCTAATGGCATATCACTACCCATGCTATCTAATCTATCTACTGCTCTTTTTTTACTAAGCACTTCTAAAAACTTGCCAATTAATACAAATGTAATAATCATAGCAACAGAATCAAAGTATGCCTCACCCTCTTGACGCACGGTAATATAGATTGAATACAAATATGTAAGTAGTGCACCTGAAGAGACTAGAACATCCATATTTACAATAGTATTTTTAATACCATAAAATGCTCCACGAAAAAATATCCAGCCGCTATAAAAAAGTACTGGTGTTGCTAAGATCCATTCAGCAATATTAAGCATATTTCGAACATCTTCTTCCATAGAGCTAAAATAGCCACCATACTGAGCAACTGCAATCCACATAATGTTCATTGTCGCAAAAATTGCTACTGCCATTCTTGTATAGTAAGTACTTCTCTCTTTATTTGCTTTTTTCTCTTGAATAGCGGAGTCATAAGCAAAAGCATCATAACCAATGGAACGAATTGTCTCTATCACTTCTGATAATTTAATTTGATCTGGGTCGTATAAAATTTTTGCTTTATGGGTTGTAAAGTTTATATTAGCTTTTACTATACCATCTCTATTATAGAGAACTTTCTCATTTAACCAGACACAAGCAGAACAGTGAATACCCTCAATTACTAGTGAAACTTCATGTAATCCATCTTTAATAGTTACATATCTATCTTGGTAACTCTTTGAATCAAATTGAGCAGCATCGCTTAGTTTTTCTTTGGGAGGTTGTAAAGTTGAATTTCTAGTTTTATCATAAAAGTCATCTAAACCCTCACTTTTTAGAAGATTATAAACTCCTTGACATCCAGAACAGCAAAAATAGCGTGTTTGTTCATCATTTTTGTCTTCAATTAATGAAGCTTTATCAAATTCTAATGAACAGTGAGCACATGCTATATTAGGCAAGGCAATGCATTTGGATTAATATCTTTTAAAGATTGTACTATTTTATTGGCTTTACTCATTTTTAAGTCCACATCTTCGCGTCCACTTTTAACACGAATATTACATTTAATTCCAGCATTAATCCCAGCTTCTATATCTCGTTCATGATCTCCAACAAGTAGACTCTTACTTGGATCAATATTTAACTCTTCACATGCTGCCTCGATCATACCAGGTTTTGGTTTACGACATGAACATTCACCTGTAATCTCAGGATGATGAGGGCAGTGGTGTACAACACTAAGAGGTGCACCATTTTTAGCAAACTCCTCTTTCATCCACTCTGTTAAAGTTGCAAAATCTTCTTCACTGTATTTCTGTCTTGAAATTCCAGATTGATTTGTTATAACAACAATTAAGTAACCTTGTTTTTTAAACTCTCTACAGGTACTAAAAACACCATCAAAAAAATCAAACTCTTCAATCTTATGAACATAGTCATAATCAACATTTATAACACCATCTCTGTCTAAAAATAAAGCTTTTTCCATGTCGGTAATTCTACCATCTTTATGTTAGACTTACAAAAATTAATTTTGGAGACTTAAATGGATTTAAACATAACAGCAGGAGAGATTGGTGTTAGACCACCTGTTACTAAACCTCACCCTGACTTTTTAAAATTCGTAGGAGAAGATCGTCTTAGAAGACTTGTAAACATGCATTATGAGCTAATACGCACAAGTGATATTGCTTTTCTTTTTCCAATTCACGATGAAGATGATTTTGAGCAAGCAAAGAAAAATGCAGCAGATTTTTTAATACAAATTTGTGGAGGGCACCCATATTTCAATGAAAATAGAGGTGCGCCTAGAATGGTGGGAAGACATGCTCCATTTAGAATCACTGAAGAAGCAAGAGTAACTTGGCTTGCATTATACAAACAAGTTTTAAATGAATTAGATGATGTTCCAGAACCACTTATACAATCTTTTTGGGACTATCTAGATGTTTTTTCAACTTGGATGATTAATACACCATCAACAAAATAACATTATTTTAAAGGATAATCATGTTTTCTAAAAAAAGTATTTTAATTATTGGCGCCATATCTATAGTTGCTATCCAGTTCATCCCAGTAAAACATGAGAATCCAAAAGTAGTGGCAGAACCACAATGGAACACTCAAAAAACTAAAGACCTTTTTTTTAGAGCCTGTGCGGATTGTCACTCAAATGAGACAAAATGGCCATGGTATAGTAAAATTGCACCAATCTCTTGGTTAATTAACTATGATGTAAAAGAGGGTCGTGAACATTTTAATGTATCTATGTGGGGTGCGCAGAAAAAAAATAAAGGCGATGAAGCTGGCGAAGAGTTTCGAGAAAAAGAGATGCCTCTTTGGTTCTACACAATGGCTCATCCTGAAGCGCAGTTTTCAGATGAAGAGAATAGTGAGCTTTTAAATGGTCTAATTGCTACATTTGGTGAAGAGAAAGATTAGATTCCAAGTGGCATCAAAATAAATTTTCAACACTAATTTACAAACATTTAGATAAAATCACATCAATTTAGAATAACTTATCGACAATAGTCGAAGTTCAAAATATAAACAACAAGCTATTGGAGATAGAATATGAAAGAAACGCAATTTATATGGATGGATGGCAACATGGTTGCTTGGAAAGATGCTAATGTGCATATCCTCACCCATACTTTGCATTATGGAAACGGAGTTTTTGAGGGTACGCGTGCATATCTTACAAAAAAAGGGCTAGCAATTTTTCGCCTTCGTGAACATACAAAGAGGCTTTTAAACTCTGCAAAAATCACCATGATAACTCCAGAGTACTCTCTTGAAGATTTAGAAAGTGCACAAGTAGAGCTTCTTAAAAATAATACATTTGATGGAAATGTTTACATTCGTCCTCTTATATATTTAGGTTATGGCGTTATGGGTGTTCATCACGTTAAAGCTCCTGTTCACACTGCAATCGCAGCTTGGGAATGGGGAAGTTATTTAGGTGATGAGGGACTTGAAAATGGAATTAGAGTTAAAATTTCATCTTTTACTCGTAACAGCGTTAAGTCTACAATGGGAAAAGCAAAAGCTGTTGCAAACTACTTAAACTCTCAAATGGCAAAACACGAAGCAATAGAAGCTGGTTATGAAGAGGGAATGTTGCTTGATGATGAGGGTTTTGTTGCTGAGGGAAGTGGTGAGTGTCTATTTATTGTTCGTGATGGAATATTAATCTCACCGCCAAATGATAACTCACTAGAGAGCATTACTCAAAATATGATTATTCAACTAGCATCTGATCACAACATTAAAGTTGAACGCCGAAGAGTTACACGTGATGAAGTATATATCTGTGATGAAGCATTCTTTACAGGAACTGCAGCAGAAGTTACACCAATTAACGAAGTAGATGCACGAATAATAGGAAATGGAAAACGTGGAACTATGACAAAACTGCTTCAAGAAGCTTATTTTGACGTAGTTTATGGACGTAACCCAAAATATGAACACTATCTTACATACACAGAGGAAAATTAATATGCCAGCTGACATGAACGATTATTTTAATAATAAAAGAAAAACTCCAAACCAAAGTGGTAACAACACAGACAATGGTGAAAAAAAGCGTACAGGTGGAAATGGTGGCGGTGGTGGCCCAAGAATGCCTCAAACTCCAGAATTTTTTAAAGACTTAGGAAAAAAATCTGCATTTTTGTATGTAATAATTTTTATTGCCTTACTAGGGTTTATTAGTAAACCATATGTAATTATAGATGAAGGTGAACGTGGTATTAAAGTAACTACTGGTAAATATGAGAGTATTCCATTAGAGCCTGGTCTTCACTTTATAATTCCAGGAATCCAAAAAGTTATAATAGTAGATACAAAAGTACGTATCATTAACTACAAAAGCGCGATTGACAGAGTTGCTCGAGATAGCGGAATTCAGACAAATGCTCCAATTACAGTTCTTGATGCACGTGGTCTACCTGTTACAATTGAGCTTACAGTTCAGTACCAACTAAATAGTCTTCATGCTTCACAAACAATTAGTACATGGGGTAGAAGCTGGGAAGATAAAATTATTAATCCAGTTGTTCGTGACATTGTTCGTAATGTTATCGGTACATTTAGTGCGGAATCACTTCCAGTTAGAAGAAATGAAATTGCTATGCTAATTGACACAAAAATTCGTGAAAATGTTGATAGGCTAGATAATACTCCTGTTGTTCTAAAGTCTGTTCAACTTAGAGAAATTATCCTCCCTGCTGAAGTTAAAAAGCAAATTGAGCGTGTACAAATAGCAAAACAAGATGTAGAACGTGTTCAACAAGAAGTTCAAAAAACTAAACAAGAAGCAATTAAAAGAGCAGAAAAAGAGCGCGGGGAAGCTGAAGCGATTAAGATTAAAGCAAAAGGTGCAGCACGTGCAATTACAATTAATGCAGAAGCACAAGCAGCTGCAAACTTAATTATTGCGAAAAGTCTAACTAAACAACTTCTACAACTAGAACAGATTAAAGTTCAAGGAAAATTCAACGAAGCACTTAGCACAAATAAAGATGCAAAGATTTTCTTAACACCTGGTGGTTCAACTCCAAATATTTGGGTTGATATGAAAAATCCTCAAAAACGTACTACTGCAAAGTAGAACAACTTGAATAATTTAGAGAGAATTTTAGAGCGTATAGATTGGGACAAGGTAGATAATCTTCTACCTGTCATTGTCCAAGACGCACAGAGTAATGATGTCTTAATGATGGCATATATGAACAAAGAGGCTCTGATACTCTCACTTGAGACAAAAACTGCTCACTACTTTTCACGCACAAAAGGACGTATTTGGAAAAAAGGTGAAACTAGCGGACATCTACAACATATAAAAGATTTCTTTTTAGATTGTGATCAAGATACTCTACTTTTAAAAGTAAAACAAGATGGAGTTGCTTGTCATACTGGACGTAAATCTTGTTTTTTTGAACAACTAGAGAGTGGTGATATAGTTACTAAACCTGAAATCCAGACAGATGAAATGTATGGCGTAATTGACACACTTTACCACACTATACTATCAAGAAAAGGTGGCGATCCAGAAAAATCTTACACTTCTCAACTTTTTCATAAAGGTGAGAACTCTATCTTAAAAAAGGTAGCTGAAGAAGCTGCTGAGTTTGCATATGCCGTCAAAGATAATAATGAAGAAGAGATTGTTTACGAAGCAGCAGACCTGCTTTTTCACTCTTTAGTAGCACTTGGTTATAAAAATATTTCACCAGAGAGAATTGAACGTGAATTAGCACGTCGTTTCGGCTTAAGCGGACTTACCGAGAAGGCAAATAGAGAAGAATAGATGGTTAAAAAAGCTACAGAGGTTTTTAACAACTTTTTAGCCCAGCTACATACTTACGACTACTACGCGTTTATCTGGATTGGTTTAGTTTTTATAATTCTTTTAATTTTATCTATCGTTATGGTTAGAAAAAAAACTAGCCATGCAGTGATAACTATGATATTTGCTTTCATATTCTTACTTTCTGCCCCATTTATATCTTTTTATTTTATCCACAACTTTGTATACAAAACAGAAATTCAAGTTGACATGGTAAAAAAATTACAATACTCAAAATCTTTAGTTATTAAAGGTACTCTGATCAATAGAGGAATAGAAGATTTTGGAACTTGTAAGATTGAAGCAGATGTAATTAAAACAGGTCAAAACTTTTTAAAGAATTTTATATCTACAATTAAACCGATTAAAAAGAAAGTTATATCTGTAAATAAAAAGCTTGTTCCAGGTGAAATTCACATATTTAATTTCATTATTGAGCCATATACATACAGAGGTGATTTTAATGTTACTTTGAAAGCGAACTGTAAAAAATGACATATATGACATATATACACTGGTTAACAGTTCTATTTTTTATTGCTATATTTGCTTTATTAATTATAATCATTCAAAAAGAGAGAAATAAAAAACTACTAGTTAGTATGGTATTTTCTGCTGTTTTAGTAGTCTCTTTTTTAGGTGGTTTTTCCATATATGTACTAGATACCTATCTAAAAAAAGCACAAATCTACAAACTTACTAAAAAAAGAATTTTAGCTAATGAGACAATGGTTATTCAAGGATTTGTAAAAAATACAGGAAATTTTAAAATTGGAACTACTAAACTATGGGTTAAAATGGCACATAAGGGTGTATCACTCTCTAGACTAAAGGGAAGCGATATTTATAATCCAAGTAATAGTATATTTGAGTATCTAACATTTAGTTTTACAGACAGTAAAAAGAAAAAAATAGAGAAGAAAAACACCCTGATAAAAGAGTTTGTTATTGCTAAAGATTTAAAACCAGGTCGTTCTAAATTTTTTAGTATTAGAATGAAGTATCCGCCACACTTTAAAAGGCCATCTTTTTTTACAAAAGTTTACGCACATTAAGAACGTATACTAACAGAGAGGTATATAAAAAATGAAAATAAATATTTTGATAGTTGATGACTCAAAATCAATTCTTTATATCATTGAAGATTTACTTGAGAGAATTGACAACTCTTATAACATCATTATGGCCGGTGGCGGTAAAAAAGCTTTAGAAGTTCTAGAAGAGAGTGAAATAGATTTAATCATTCTAGATATTCATATGCCAGATATGGATGGTTTTGAAGTAGCTCAAGTTCTTAAATCAAATAAAAGAACTGCAGATATTCCTATTGTGTTTTTAACTGCATCTACTACACTTAGAACGGAAGGGCTTGCAATTGGTGCAGTTGATTATTTAACTAAACCTATAGATGAGAATCAATTTATAAGCAGAATATCACTCTATGCAAGATTAGTTATGTCAATAAAGGAGAATAGACAAAAAGATCAACAGCTAATGCACAGTACTCGCCTAGCTCAAATGGGAGAGATGATTAGTATGATTGCACATCAGTGGAGACAGCCACTATCATCAATTTCTGCAATTTCTGGCAATACTAGATTAAAACTTCAGCTTGATTCATTTGATTTGTCCTCAGATGATGGAATTGAAAAACAGAATCAATTCTTAGATGGTGAATTAAAGAAGATTGAAGACAAAGTTCAAGATCTTTCAACAACAATAGACAATTTTAGAAAATTCTATACACCAAATAAAGAGCCTGTGAGTGTTATACTAGATGAAATTATCTCAAAATCGCTTAATGTAATAAGAGCTACTTTAATAGATAATAATATAGAGATAATAGAAAAATACAATTCCAAAGAGAATATAAAACTATACGATAGTGAAATAATGCAAGTTATATTAAATATAATAAAAAATTCTCAAGAGAACTTTAAAGAAAAAAGTACTAAAAATCCAAATATAACAATTACAACAGATAATAGAAGAATATCAATATGTGATAATGGTGGTGGAATAGCAGAGAATGTAATCGATAAAATATTTGACCCATACTTCTCGACAAAAGATGAAAAGAATGGAACAGGATTGGGTCTATATATGTCAAAAATAATTATTGAAGACCACCATCTTGGTCATTTACATGCTACGAATATAGATAATGGTATCTGCTTTTCAATAGATCTTGGTAAAATTAATTAAAAATGTATATCCAATAAATCTACCTCTTACTAACTATTACCCCACCTAGTACAATCAAAGAGATTCCAAGAAATGTCCAGAAATCAGGGAAAACATCACCTAACATCCAACCAAATCCAATCGCAAATGGAATATTTGTATAACTTATTACTCCAATAATACTCGCTTTTGAGTTACTATACGCTTTTGTTAATAACCATTGAGAAAGTGTAGATATAACAGCCATAAAAGCTATTAAAAGCCATACCCTTTGCAAAGTTGGCAATAAAAATGGCTCAAATAAAAATGAAATCGAATCTGGTGGATTAATATATGGTGAAAGTATAAAAAACATTAAAGGGAATAGTGTACCTACACCCATAAATGAGAGAACTATTACTCTTGTGTCATAAATGTTTTTTATCTTTTTAATTGTTACATATGCAGCTGCTGCGAAAAAGCCACCTAAGACACCTAAAAAGTGCTCATATCCGATACCAATACCTGTAGGTTTTGCAATTAAAACAACACCTAAAAAACCTACTAAAAGAGCAGTAATTGCTCTTTTACTCAAATTTTCTCGCAATAGATAAAATGCGATAATTGAGACAAAAAATGGAGATGTTTTATTAAGAGTTATAGATACACCAAGTGGAATAACCGTTATTGTGTAAAAAAACAAAATCATTGCACTAAAACCAAAAAAACCACGTAAAAAAAGAAGATGTAGTTTTCCACCACTTAGAATTGCAGGAGTGTGTTTAAGAGTAAAAAGTATTATTAATACGCCTATCACATTTCTAAAAAAGACTATTTCAATAGCACTTAAGTCTTCACTCAAAACTTTTGCAACAGCCCCATTAAGTGCAGAAATAAGCGCACTTGCAAGCATAAAAAGTATACCACGGTCTATTGTGCTAATCATTATTGGGAGTATATCATACATGGTAAACTAAAATATTATTATTTTATTATAATTTAATTTTTTAAGTTGTAAAATACATTATAAACTAAAAATATTATTTATGAGGAAAAGATGTGATAAAAAACACTCTACAAAGTTTTATAGTACTTGTAGTGCTTCTATTAATGCAAGGGTGTAGTAGTCGTCCTATAAGTAGCGCGCTGTTTGATATAAACGATGAAAGTGATAGAGATGGTTATCTGTGGAATATACAGCAAACTAGAATATCTACAATTAATGGTTTGTCAGGCTTTGATAATGTTGGTGATATTATCTTTTTACACCCAGTACGTGGAGCTGAAACTGCAATTTATCTAGATTTAAATAAAACTAAAAATTCAGATTTTAAAAAAATGGTTAAAACTTACAAAAGTGATGGTAGTAGCAAAGATTTGTTTAACATACGAGATAATTTACTGCTTGTAGATAAAAAAGCCTTAGAGTTGTTAAAAGAAGAGTTGAATTACAAATCAAAACTAAAACAGTTTCAAGATGCAAATAAAACAAAGAAAAAAGAGCTTCAAACATATTTCGATTTAAACAACATCAAGGCAGGTTTAGCTGCTGCGAGAGATGATTTCAATACATCTTACAACAACCTCTTAAAATCATTACGTCTTAAAAACTCCATTATGTTTAAATGGAGTGGTTCAAGAAAACGTGATGATAAATTTAATCTAGCAAATATACTTAATGTAAAAAAAGATACTAAAAATAGTTTCAGTGGTTTTGTATTAGCAAGTAGTTTACGTGTTGAGAGACTTGTACTAAATAAAAAATTTGTAAATAACATACTAGAATCTATTAATGATAGCTGGCTTAAACGTACAGGTATCATCACCTACACACTAGGTGCTAAAGAAATTCTTTATGTAAATAGAAAAGATTTGTCTAAAATTTCTAGCCTAATTATTGATGCTAATCTATCAGATTTTGATGGAAATTCAAAAGATATAATCAAAAAACTAGATAATATCTCATTAAAACTATCTGCTTCAAATCTTGAAAACAGCCTAAGTGGAGCTTTACTAGAAAATCCAGAAATCTCATTTATAGATACTAATATATCTCAAATAAGAGATAATAATGCGAATATATCTAACTTTAATGCCACAAACTTCTTCTCGGTTTATACAGAACTGGATGGTCTTGATAGTTTATTTAAATAAAAAAGGAAAGTATTATGCCAAAAGTGATGATTTTTAATTTCGATGGAACAAATAACGATCCAAACGATGCTGTTCAAGATATAAAAAAGAGTGGTGAAATAGAAGATGAAAACATTACTAATGTTCTTAAGTTTCATCTTCTATTAGGTGGTGACCTTAAAGCTGAAAAAACTACTCAGCCTAATGGGAACCGCTATTTTTACTACAATGGAGTTGGAACATATGGTAACTTCTATCAAAGAAAACTAAATTCTGGTTTAGCATCAGAAAAATTAGACGTTGCAGACATAATCAACCTAGCTATGGCTGACTTTGATGCCTATTATAAAAAAGAGAATTTTAAAAAAGTAGTTGTTACAGGTTTTAGTCGCGGTGGTGCAATAGCTAGACGTTTTGCTTCATTGATAAATGATAAAGTATCAACAGATGAAATTATAGAGGCTATTTTTGACACAGTTGCTTCTATTGGATTACCAAATTTAAGCTCTTCAGATCGTCCTAAATCTGATGTAGTATTTGAGCATGGATTTACTCTACCTACTAATGTAGAAAAAGCTCTACACCTTGTATCTATTGATGATAAAAGACGGGCTTTTCAACCTACGCTTATGAATAAAGATGATAGAATCTTAGAAGTATGGTTTGCAGGAGCGCACTCTGATGTTGGTGGTGGATATTTTTACGATGGACTATCAGATACGACTCTAAGATTTTTCATGGACTGGTTTGAAGATCTTAAACTAGGGATAAACCTCCTATCTTCAAAAACAATTAAATACGATAAATTACTTGATGAAAATGTAAAATATAGCATTGGAGTAGATGATGTCCAAGTAGATCCAAACTCATTTGGTGTCAATCATGAACAAAATAGACTATTTCTCACCTCATTAATTACTCTAACTGACAGAAAATGTTGTGTTATAAAAAAAGATAAAATAGAAAAAGAGAAACTGCCACTAGTTCACTACTCTGTTGCTGAACGTATCTCAGGAGATAGAAACTATAGACCAAAATCTCTAGAAAATCTTCCACACACCATAATATATGCTGATGGTAAAACAAAAGAGTTTGTAGGTTTTTCAGACCATAAACAGATGTACAAAAGAAATTTTCAGATTCCAACACAAGATAATCCTATAGAAACAGTTGTCTTTAGCTATAAAAAATTCAACCACACTGGTATTCTTTTTGAAAAAGGAAAATCATATAAAATTGAAGTGATTGGTGATGATAGATGGAGTGACGCCGGAATTAAAGAGCTTGATGGAGAGGGTTGGAATAGAGATGATCAGACACTAGGCTTTAAAGAGATTGCAATTGCCATAATGGAGCCTTTTAGACGAGTTACAAAAGATAATGCTCAGTGGTTTACTCTATGTGGTAGCATAACAGATGATGACAAAAAAGCCTTTGTAATTGGAAATATACTTGATAAGTACAAAGCTAAAAGCTCAGGTGAATTTTGTGCGTTTGCAAATGATTTAGATGGTTATTACGGTAACAATAGCGGGAAACTAAAGATTAGAGTCTCTGTCGTCTAAATATCTTTACAAAACTAAGATATAATCACAATATTATGACTTGGAGGCTTTCTTAATGGCTGGTGCAAAGACGCTTGACGATATTTATGAACTTTTTGATTATGAAGATTATCTTCATAAAGAAGATTTTTATGTAGAACTTTATGAAGAAGAATTAAGTGACTTTACTACTGATTTAGAAAAAAACAAGAACCCAAAAAAAACTTTCTTTTTAGCTGGTCAAAGTGGAAATGGAAAAAGTAGTGTTTTACACCAACTTAAAAATACAAAACCACAAATTGCCAAAAAGTACTCTGTAAAATTTTTAGATGGAAAAGATCTATTTTGGTATGATGATATTGATATAACAGATATTCTCCTAATGATAGGTTTTGAAATAATTAAAGAAGAACCTGAACTTGTAAAAGCTTATGCAGAAAAATTGCAAAAGATTGAACTAATAAAATCAGGTGAACTAGAACTTAGTGAAAGTTCACAAGAAAAAGAGAACACTAATCTAAAAGCTGGTGCCAGCATAACTATTGGAGCTAAATTTTTATCTTTTCTTAAAAGTAATATCTCTTTTGATACAGATTACAGTTTAAATAGTGAATTTAGAGAAGATGCAAGAAGATTTTTTAAAATCAGAAGAAGAGAGCTACTAGATACAATCAATGACATTATTAGACAATATGTTTCTAAAGTCTCTAATGGAAAAGATATTTTGCTAATCATAGATGATTTAGAGAAAAAAGATAACATTGATGAGCTATTTCTAAAAGACATTCCAATTTTAAATGAAATAGAGTGTAGAAAAATTGTCTCTATGCCAATTCATCTACAAAGAAATGGTAATTTTGACAAACATGATGTACGTGAGTTTGGCGTACGAATAAAAAACTTCAAGCAAAAAGAGTACATTAGAGAAAGCATAGATAATCTAAAGAAAATTGTCTATAGCAGAATAGAAAACAAAGATTTGATAGACGATGAAAGTGTTGAAAAAGCTGCGCAAATGAGTGGTGGTAATCTTAGACAACTTATAAAAATCATAAATTATGCTTCTGCAAAAGCGATGTCAAATGACAGTGAAGAGATTGGTGAGTATGAAATAAACAAAGCGATTGATAGAATATCTCTTGATCTTTCAACTCGTGTTATGTCACATGCAAAATTTTTAGACCACATCCATAAAGAACAAATCATTAACCAAGAAGATGCCTCTCATAAAGAGAGTATTGCCTCTGTGACTAAAGGTGGTCTTGTATATGCTTACTTTAATGGGATTACTTGGTATGACATTAATCCAATTACTGAAAAAAGCATAAACTTTTATCTTGGTAAAAACTAGTATATGAATCTTCAAGAGCATCTTACTTCAAAAGAGAAGCTAGAGCTTAAAATTTTACATACAACCTTAAAGCTTAGAAAAAATCGCTCTGCACTTATTTTAATAGGTGTAAACTCTAAAGAGCTTAAAGACTCATTTGCCTCTTATCTTACGCAAAATATTGAAAATCTAAAACCTTATGAAATAACTTCAACAAAAGTCACTCTAGATATTGCAACAACTAAAGATAGTAACTTTTCAAACTACTTTCTCATTGACCTCTTTGAAAAAGAGCCAATGGATGAGTATGTAAAAAATCTAAACTTCTATAGAGACTACATCCCCCAGCAAAAATTAAAACTTATATTTTTACTAAATAACCTTACGCTAGAGAGCATTAAAGCAAAAGCTTACGATTTTTTCTCAACAAACAGCTTCTCTTTTAGCTTTAGTGACCACACGCATTACAATAACAATAATGAAAAAAAAGATGAAAAACTAAAAGAGGCTCTAGCAGAGTATCAAAAATATCAACTACAAAAAAATAAAAATGACAATTCAGAACTGAAAATAGTTTTCAATATTGCCTTAAAAGCTTATGAGACAAGCGAACTTGAAACAGCTCTAGAGTACTTTAGCAAAGCACTTAATATCTCAAAAAGATTATTTAACCCATTTATAGTATCTGCAAGTTTAGGAAACATAGGACTTATCTATCAAGGCAGAGGCGATTTAGACAAAGCTCTAAAATATCAGCTTGATGCTCTTAAAATTATGCAAGAGAATGGATTCTTACAAGGTGAGGCTAATACTCTTGGTAATATTGGAAATATCTACCAAGATAAAGGTGATTTAGACAAGGCTCTAAAATATCAGCTTGATGCTCTTAAGATTGAACAAGAGAATGGATTTTTACAAGGTGAGGCTGATACTCTTGGTAATATTGGAAATATCTACCAAGATAAAGGTGATTTAGACAAGGCTCTAAAATATCAGCTTGATGCTCTTAAGATTGAACAAGAGAATGGATTTTTACAAGGTGAGGCTGATACTCTTGGTAATATTGGAAATACCTACCAACTTAAAGGCGATTTAGACAAAGCTCTGAAATATCAGCTTGATGCTCTTAAAATTAAACAAGAGAATGGATTTTTACAAAGTGAGGCTGATACTCTTGGTAATATTGGAAATACCTACCAACTTAAAGGCGATTTAGACAAAGCTCTGAAATATCAGCTTGATGCTCTTAAAATTAAACAAGATAATGGATTCTTACAAGGTGAGGCTGATACTCTTGGTAATATTGGACTTATCTACAAAAATAAAGGTGATTTAGACAAAGCTCTTAAATATCAGCTTGATGCTCTTAATATTATGCAAGATAATGGATTCTTACAAAGTGAGGCTACTACTCTTGGTAATATTGGACTTATCTACCAACATAAAGGTGATTTAGACAAAGCTCTTAAATATCAGCTTGATGCTCTTAAGATTGAACAAGAGAATGGATTTTTACAAGGTGAGGCTAGTACTCTTGGTAATATTGGACTTATCTACAAAAATAAAGGCGATTTAGACAAAGCTCTGAAATATCAGCTTGATGCTCTTAAAATTATGCAAGATAATGGATTCTTACAAGGTGAGGCTGATACTCTTGGTAATATTGGAAATATCTATCAAGGTAAAGGCGATATTAAAACAGCCCTAAAATACTTTAAAGAGGCTCTAAATATCGCTCAGGTTGCAGATTTTACAAATATAATCAAAGAGAGTGAAGAGAGAATTCAAAACCTAAAAAATCATCTCTGATTTTTCTCGCACTTGGTACTGTGGTGGTTTTGAGGTATCTGTAAAAAGCTCTTTTTTTCCATTTACAATTGATTCAATCACACCATCAGGTCTATCAAACTTACGTCCAATTTGTGGTGCTTGTTTTAGTAGAAGCTTGTAGAACTGTTTAAAAGCAGGACCTGCTACGCGTCCACCTGTCTCAATTCTCCCCATTGGTGAGTTATCGTCATGTCCAAACCATACTACTGTCTCAACCGATGGTGAAAAGCCACAAAACCATGCATCTACTGCATTATTTGTTGTTCCAGTTTTTCCAGCAAGTTCAATCCCCTTAATACCAACCCCACGACCAGTACCGCGTTTTACTACATCTTTTAAAATATCTATCATTAGATATGCCTGTTCAGGTGATGTTATATATTTTGTATTTGCAGAAAATCTTTGTAGTACCGATGTAGAGTTTTCAACACGCTCGATTAGACGTGGCTCACTCACTAGGCCGTAATTAGAAAATATTGTATAAAATCCACTAAGTTCAAGTGGAGAGAGACCAATACTTCCAAGTGAAATAGAGAGATTATATGGCAATTTCTTCATTCCATAACGCTCTAACTCTTTATAAACCTCAAAAAGTCCAATGCCTCTTACAAGATTAATAGTTGCTAAATTTCTAGAGTGCACTAACGCTTCACGCAAAGTAATCATTCCTTTATAATCTTTTTCATAATTCTTAGGTTTCCACTTCTTCTCTTTGCCATCGTTCTCGTACTCATATGTTCTTGCAATGTCTGCTAGTTGTGACGCACCTGAATAGCCCAAATCTAATGCTACTTGATAGATAAGAGGTTTTATACTACTTCCAGGTTGACGTTTACTTTGCGTTGCTCTATTGAAACTACTTTTTGAATAATCAACCCCACCAACAAGAGCTAAAACATCTGCACTTTTATTCTCAAGTACTACAATAGCACCATTTAAATCCTCTGCTTTTGTAGAGTTTTTATCTGAGGTTAATGCACGTGCTACTGCTTTATCATAAGCAAATTTCAAAGATTTTCTAGCCATCTCTTGGTATTTAAGATCAATAGTTGAGTGAATTATATATCCACCAGTTCGAAGGTTACTATACATTGGTTTTAGGCGACGAAGGATCTCATCTACTACATAAGGAGCTCTGTTTTGTCCTAATGAATCATCAAATACCGCTGGTTGCTCTTGAAGTGCTGAAACAAAAGCTGCCTCTTCAATCCAGCCTAGGCTATGCATTCTAGTTAGAACTCTATTTGCACGTCCGAGTGCTGGCTCATAGTTTTTAGTTGGTGCGTAAAAACTTGGAGCTTTAGGAAGTCCTACTAAAATTCCTATCTCTTTTAGAGTCAATTCATAAAGCTCTTTATGAAAATAACCACGCGCAGCAGTTTTTACACCATAATAACCATGTCCGAAATATATCTGGTTTAAATATCTCTCTAATATCTGCTCTTTAGAAAGAGTCGCGTCAATCTTTAAAGATAGTAGTACCTCTTTTATTTTACGTGAAAACTTCTTCTCACGTGTTAGAAGTGTATTTTTAACTAACTGTTGTGTAATTGTACTAGCACCCTCAACAAGTGAACCAGCTACAATATCTTTAAAGACAGCTCTAAAAATTGCGCCTATATTAATTCCCTTATGCTCAAAAAACATAGTATCTTCAATAGCAAGAAGTGCTTCTATTAGACGTGGAGGAATCTCCTCATAAGTTGCATAAAATCTATGCTCTTTTTTAAAAAGATTTGCAACAATTTCACCATTTCTATCTAAAATTTGTGTAGTTAGGCGAGGTTTATAAAAAGTCAGCTTATCAGCTTCAAAACGAATCTGATCATAAAAGTATAGAAGAAGTCCAGAAAAGAACAGAAATATTACGATAATTGAAGTTGCAAAAAATGTTCTCAACTACGAAACTCCCTTCTTTTAAAACCTGCTTCTATCAAAGCTTTTGTATACTCATCTTTTGGTTGATTTAACACTTCAGACATTACACCACTCTCAACTAAACGACCATTTTTAATAACGACAATAGTATCACATAATTGCTCTACACTAGCAATGTCATGCGTTACATAGAGCATTTTAAATCCTAGTTTTTTGTGAAGTGAAGCTAAAAGTTCTATCACCTCTAATCGAATGTTTTCATCTAATGCAGTAGTCGGTTCATCTAGTAGTAATAAAGATGGTTCATTAATTAAAGCCATAGCTATAATTACGCGTTGAAGTTGCCCACCACTAAGCTCTGATGGATAACGCTCTAATAAATTCTCATTAAGCCCTAGTAGATTCAATAACTCTAATTGTCTATCCTTGGGTGCAAAAAATTGCTCCTTTATTAATGTTAAAGGAGATAGTGCAGTAAAAGGATTCTGTGGGACAAAAGAGATACTTTTACCTTTTATTAGCTCTACATCTGAGCTAATATCTAGCTCTAAGCGCATAGAGCTTGGCAACATTCCAAGGAGTGCTTTAAGAGTCAAACTCTTACCACTTCCACTCTGTCCGACTAAAGCTGTAGCACTACTTACCTCAAAACCTATATCTACTAGAGCTTTATTTTCAAATTCAATATATAGACGCTTACAAAACATTCAACAGTCTCTCAAAATCACTAAAATCACCACCTAGACGTGCAATTATTCTAAGCATCGGTTTTTGAACAGTTGGTGGACGTATTGCACCAACTATAAATCCATCTTTGTTTAAGTCATCTTTTTTTTGCGTTAATTGTGAAATTGTATCTACATTAATAGGTAGTATTAATGAAGTCATTTGAATGTTTAAAACACTCTTTACTAACTCTTGACGTTTTTTAATCTCTTGATTTAATTGCAAACTATTTTTTTGTACAAAATCGAGTGAAATGTGTGCTAAGAGTGTATCAAAAATAGATGGTGCGGTAGAGTAGATAATAGGTTTAGCTCTATTTGTTAAATACTCTATAATATGTTTTGATGCTAAAATATATGCTCCATAACTTCCATAAGCCTTTCCAAGAGTTCCCATTTTAATATGATTTGCTTTAACTTCAATATTAAAATGCTCAAATATTCCTAAAAGATTCTCACCCAAAACACCAGCGCTATGAGCTTCATCAACAATTAACATAGCTCCAAACTCATCGGCAATACTAAATATTTCACGCTCACATAAATCACCACCCATTGAGTAAACACCCTCAACAGCAATAATTGCTCTGCCCTCTTTTTTTTCGCTCAAAAGCTCACGCAAATTTTGCATATCATTATGTCTAAAAACTTTCACATCACCTTGGACAAGATGAGAAGCTAAATTTCCACTAGCATGAAAATCCTCATCAATAAAAAGAGTATCACCACGCCTAACAAGAGATTCAATCAAAGAGATATTTGCTAAAAAGCCATTACCAACTACAACTGCATCTTCAAAACCATTAAGAACGCAAAGTCTATCTTCGAAATTTTTATGAACTTCACTATATCCATTTACTAGCATTGATGATTTTGGAGCATGAGAGCTTAATTTTCTAATTTTCTCATATGTCTCATCAAGAAGTTCACTTTTCTCAGACAGCGCCAAATAATCGTTAGATGCAAAATCGATAAGTGATTCATCGCTAATAGTGCGAATACGTAGACGTCCAGCGCGCTCTAATGCAGTTAACTCGTTACTATATGGCTTGGCAATATCTTTCACACTTTAGCTCTTAAAAAAGGTAAAATTTTCTCAATACTTAAGCCCATAGCACAGCTTTGAGTTCCTCTAACACTTTGAATATATTTTTTACAAAATCCCTCAACCATGCAAGCACCAGCTTTACCTTGCCAATCATTAGATTCTAAGTAGACCTCTAAATCATCTTTATCAAACTCTTTAAAAATATAATCTGTTGAGCTAATGTCTATTAATTGTAAATCTTTTTTTTGTAAAATTGTACAAGTTAAAATGGAGGTTGTCATGCCACTTTGAGTTAGGAGTATCTCTCTCGCATCATCTGTATCTTTAGCTTTTCTAAGGAGTTTACCTTGCGCTGTTACTACAGTATCGGCAACAAGTAACGCTAAATCATTTCCATACTCATATAAACAAGCTTTTAACTTTCCCATTGAAGCTCTGTAGACAAAACTTTTTGGATTCTTTGTAGTTATCCGCTCTTCATCATAATCACAACCAGATTGAATAAATTTAATGCCAAATTCATTTAAAATTTTTGCACGAACTTCTGAGGTTGATCCTAATCGTAACAAGAATTTAAAACCCGCGTAGAGTGATGCCTAAATATAGAGCTACTATCCCTAAGATAATATTTACTGGAATCATAAACTTAGCTAAAGGTTCAAGCATCTCTTTAGCTTCTTGCATAGCACCACTTAAAAATGCACGTTCTGCTCTATTTCGTCTATAAATCATAACACCAAAATTAAGTGTCATAATTAGCCAAATAGCCTCTTTAACATGAACTATTACAGATAAATCAGTTCCCTTAAAACCCATACCAACAGACATTACAACCGCCGTTACAATTATAAGCGCAACCGCAATAGTAACGATTGAGAAGAAGTTTCTTAAAATCTCTAATGTGCGAGCCATTTTAACTTTTGGTTCTTCTATATTTTGCATTGCAGGGTGAACTGCTAGGCGTATTGCAATCATTCCACCAACCCAGATAATTGCAGAGATGACATGCAAAAAGAGTACTAAAGTAGCATTTTCATTAAAAAACTCTGTAATCATTACAAATTCTCCTTAGCAAATCTAAGAGCTTCAGTTTTTGCTTCATCAAGACGTGAGGGATCTTTACCACCTGCTTGTGCAAAATCATCACGTCCACCGCCCCCTCCTCCAACAATCGGAGCAGTTGCCTTAATCCATGCACCAGCTTTAAGTCCCGCCTCTTTAACCCCAGCAGCCATTAAAACTTTTGGTCCCTTCACTTGAAAAAGCATTACTACAATTTTATCATGTGAATTTTTAAGCTCATCTATTCGCTCTTTTATATCTCCACCTTGAATTTCATCAACAACAACCATCACTTCGCCAACTTTTTCACCCTCTACTGATTGACTTCCAGATTTTAGTGCATTTGATAGTTCATCTTTTAGCTCTTTTATTTGTGATTTTAAACGCCCTATTCCAGCTTTTAAGTCACTATTTTTAACCTCTTCTTTAGCCTCTACGTTCTCGATTCTCAAATCTTTCAAGTATCTATAAGCTGCTTGAGAACAGAGTGCTTCTATCCTTCTAACGCCAGCACTTACACCACTCTCTTTAGAAATTACAAAAGTTCCAATTGCTGAAGTATTATCAACATGAGTTCCACCACAAAGTTCTACACTCTCTTTAGCAAAACTAACAACTCTAACACTATCACCATATTTTTCACCAAAAAGAGCCATGGCACCACTATTTTTAGCATCTTCAGCACTCATCTCTTCAGTGACACCTTTAATACCTTGTGCAACTAAACTATTTACACGCTCTTCAACTGCACTAATCTCTTCACTACTCAAAGCCTCAGGATGAGAAAAATCAAATCTTAACCTCTCGTGAGATACTTGACTACCAGCTTGTGTCACATGCTCACCTAAAATATCTCTAAGGACTGCATGTAGAAGGTGTGTAGCTGAGTGGTGACGTGTAGTCTCTTCTCTTTTGTTGCTAACAACAACATCAGCTATATCTCCAACATTAATTGTAGAGTTTAAACTAATTTGAGAAAGATTTAATTCGAAAAACTTTTTTGTATCACTCACTGTCGCAATATTTGTAATTTCACCACTATCTCCAGCTTGACCACCACTCTGGGCATAAAATGGAGTATCTTCTAACATAACCCAACCACTCTCACCTAAGCCTAAACTCTCTATTCGTTTAAATTCAGAATCAAGAAGTGCTAAAACTTTACATTTCTTAGATTTAGTATCATAACCTACAAATTTATTTACACCAAACTCTTCAATTAAAGCTTTAAAATCACCACCGTTTTTAGTATCTCCTGAACCTTTCCAAGCGCCTTTGGAACGATTCTTTTGCTCTTGCATTAACTCTTCAAACTGATTTAGGTCTAACTTTAAACCTTTTTCTCTAAGCATATCTTCTGTTAAATCAATAGGAAAACCATAAGTATCATAGAGCTTAAAAGCGACATCACCACTAAAAGTCTCTTTTGTATTTTTTAATTCAGCTTCAAAAAGTTCTATTCCTGAGGCTATAGTCTTAAAGAACCTCTCCTCTTCAAGCTTAATGGCCTTTTCAATTTTTTCTATATTTTCTTCTAAATAACCATAATGAGAACCCATAATATTAATAACAGTCTTAACAAGTTTATACATAAATGGTGCATTTAGTCCAAGCAGATAACCATGCCTAATTGCACGACGAACAATACGACGCATGACATAACCACGTCCATCACGATCAAAATGTATACCTTGTGCTATTAAAAATACAGCTGTTCTTATGTGATCTGCGATAACTCTGTAACTCGCACCATCTGCATAAACATATTTTTTGTTTACCATCTTTTCAACTTCTTTAATTATTGGCATGAAAAGAGAGCTGTCATAATTACTCTGTTTACCCTCATGAAGTGCTACAACACGCTCATAACCCATTCCAGTATCAATTGAAGGTTTTGGAAGAGGGTTCAGTGTGCCCGCACTATCTCTGTCATACTGCATGAAAACAAGGTTCCAAATCTCTAAAAACCTATCACCATCACCACCTAGATAATCCTCATCAGTATTAAAATCTTCAGCACCTTGATCATAAAAAATTTCACTAGATGGTCCGCATGGCCCAGTATCTCCCATCTGCCAAAAATTATCTTTATCGCCAAGTCTTAATATTCTCTCTTCAGCGATGTGTGCTTTCCAAAATTCATGCGCTTCATCGTCACTATCATGAATAGTTACCCAAAGCTTCTCAACTGGAAATTTTAGAACCTCTGTAACAAATTCCCATCCATAAGCAATTGCATCTTTTTTGAAATAGTCACCAAAACTAAAGTTACCAAGCATCTCAAAAAAAGTATGATGGCGCGCAGTATGACCTACATTTTCTAAATCGTTGTGTTTTCCACCAGCTCTTAGACATGTCTGACAGCTTGTAGCAGTTGGAGGGTTGGGACGTGGAATTTCGCCAGTAAAAATAGTTTTAAATGGCACCATTCCAGCATTTACAAAAAGTAAAGAGGCATCTTCAGGGACAAGTGGCGAACTCTCGTAACGCTTATGTCCTTTGCTCTCAAAATATGATAAGTATGCCTCTCTAATGTCCATGATTGCCCTGCCTTTGAAAAAATAAAACGATATTTTACCCAAAAGCTTATAAACATCTGCTATGTATTTTAATTATTATTATAAATACTTATGCGTTTAGCAGACTGACGAGTGGACTGTCTAAAGGAATTTTTGGTGGTTCCTCCTGTTTTGCAAGATCTAGTTGTGAGATTATTCCAGCTTCACCATTTTCACGTAAAAAAAGTCCACTAGATTTTAATTTACCCAAATCACTTTTTTCATCTTTATACTCAAAACTAGTATTAGTATTACCAAGATATATCGCACCTATGCCAACTTCTCCAAGTGCTAAAAGCTCATTTTTATCATCATTATTGACCCAAACTCGAAGTTTGTCAAAGATAGAATCATTTTCATCAATCCAGAAATTCTTGTCTGAATCAAAAAGAGAGAGTTCTTCAAAACCATTACCATGCTGTGATCCAAAAAGTTCATTACCAGCGTCAATAGTTCCATTGTAATCACGATCTAGTGCTAAAAAGCCGTTGCCTTTTTTCAACTTTGAGATTTGATCACTTGTTCCATCATTATCTATATCAAAACTAAATGTATTACTTGAGAGTTGCGGCATATCCGCATCTAAGTTTATAACAAGAGGATCAGCAAATGATGGGATCTTTACATTTTTGCTTTGATATATCTCTTGCGACATTGCAACATTAATATTGATGGATATTTTTTTATTTTTTGTCTGGATAAAACCCTGCATAGAGACATCAAGTTTCTGAATATCATGTGTCTGTAGAGTAGATATTTTAGGTTTAATCCCATTTAAAGATTTTAACTTACCTCTCATATCCATATTCGAGTCTGTTTTTGTGCTATCTGGTTGTAAAATTTGTAAAAACTCTTGAATTAACATAAAGTTAATCTTTGAGAGAAACTTTTTTTCATACTCAGTAGCTTCTTGATAATCTGTTTCGATACTTTGAAGTTCATGTTCAAAAGGACTTAAGATGGTGGTTTCATGCGTATATTTACTCTGCATACGCAGTTCGAAATTTTCTATTTTCATGATATACCTCCTAATGTTAAGCAATAGAGCTATTTAGTTTCTATTACTTATCTTTATACTTCTTGCAAAATACATTCCATCTTTTGCTATACTATTGCCAATGATCAATATAAACTCTGATAAAACTTTAAAAGTGCTATTGCCAAATATGAATAAGGCACTTGCTGAAGCAATTAAATCTGCCTCAACAGAGCAACTTGTAAGCTTAGGTGAGCAAAAAAATATTAAGAGTGTATTAGCCTCTCTTTTTAATGATAAATTAACGACAGAGAAATCTGATAAAATTATTTTGGATATTCTTAAAAATGCTCCTGTTTTTAAAGAGATGGGAAATTTTTCAAAAGATGTTAAATCACTTAAACAAGAACTAAAATCAAAACCAATCCCAAAAGAGATAGAGCTTTCACTAACTAAATTTATAAAAACTGTAGATAGTATTGATCCAAAACTACTAAAGTCTCAAATCACAAACTCAGGAGTATTCTTAGAATCTAAACTAGCGAATCCCACAACTTTTAAGGAGCTATTCAAAGAGGTAACTCAAGAGATTAAAGCACTACTACAAAAAAGTCCAAGTAAAGATGCACATCAAATAGATAAACTTTTAGAACCACTAATTCAAGAAGAGAATATTCCATCTAATCCAAAAGAGGTTACACCATTACTAAAAAATATTACTAAAATAGTAAATATTATAAGCGCACTAAATAAAAAAGCAAATTTACCACAAACTAAAGAGCTAGAACCAATAATAGAGAACCTAAAAAAGATTATAAAGCCTGAAGTAGAAGGAAGCAGACCTATTGAGAGTAAACCTCTTGATATTAAAACTATAATACCAAAGATAGAAA
>Ga0316204_10003709_pt1 | contig 29642 bp, 20 predicted proteins | sample 6monrhotite_MG_2_FD_205661 | JGI IMG/M metagenome (GOLD analysis project Ga0316204, IMG submission 205661) | Microbial mat bacterial communities from mineral coupon in-situ incubated in ocean water Damariscotta River, Maine, United States -... | ecosystem: Environmental > Aquatic > Marine >...
TCAGCCACGTGATCAGTGCAGAAATTGAAGATGCGATTGCCTTTGAAAAGATCAGGTTGGCCGAGGAACAGATCAGGTCGCTGGCCGACTATTTGGGCACGGTTGTTCTTGCGTTGATGCAGGACTTTGCGAAAGGCAAAAGTGGAGCAGCAGACGTCGCCAGCTATGTCGAGTTTATGATTGCAGCTACAAATGTTCCATTTCACGATCCGTCCTAACGAAGCATTGTAAGAATTCAGTGTCTTGTGGCTTTTTGCCCTTTTCCAAGGCTTGAAACGCCTGAACTCTTGACCCTGTGTGCAATCCCGTAAAGAAAGAGAAAAACGGTTGATCCCGGGGGTTTTTAGGCTAGTCTGCCCCTCCCCGGAGGGTGGAGGAGTGACGACATGAAAGTCAGCATCGAGCGGAGCGCGCTTTTGAAAGCGATGAGCCAGGCGCAATCGGTGGTGGAACGCCGCAACACGATTCCGATCCTTGCAAATGTTTTGATTGAGGCCGAAGGCGGTGCAGTCAGTTTTCGTGCAACCGATCTTGATATTGAAGTCGTTGATAAAACGCTGGCCACGGTTGACCGCGCGGGGGCGTCGACTGTTGGTGCGCATACTTTGCATGAAATTGTCCGCAAACTACCGGATGGGTCAATGGTGGAATTGATCGACGATGGTGCGTCCGGTCGGCTGGAAGTCCGCGCTGGGCGCTCGAACTTTTCGCTGGCGACATTGCCGCGTGAAGATTTCCCGGTGATGGCATCCTCGGAATACAGCTGCAATTTCTCAGCACCTGCGCCGGTTTTGCGTCGTTTGTTTGATAAATCAAAATTCGCGATTTCGACCGAGGAAACTCGGTACTATCTGAACGGCGTTTATATGCACGCCTCTGATGGTGTTTCGGGCAAGGTCCTACGCTGTGTTGCGACCGATGGCCATCGATTGGCCCGCATTGACGCTCCGCTGCCCGAAGGCGCACAGGACATGCCGGGTGTGATTGTGCCTCGCAAAACTGTTGGTGAACTTCGCAAGTTGTTGGAAGACGATGACATGCAGATTGCCGTTTCTGTTTCAGAAACTAAAATTCGGTTTGCCACGCCCGAAATCACCCTGACATCCAAAGTGATCGACGGTACTTTTCCTGATTACACCCGCGTAATTCCGGCGGGCAACACCCGACGTCTGGAAGTGGACGCCGCCGAATTTGCGCAAGCCGTGGACCGTGTTTCGACCGTGTCCTCGGAACGCTCTCGTGCGGTCAAGCTTTCACTGGACGAGGATCGCATGGTCCTTTCGGTAAATGCGCCAGACAGTGGTGCTGCGGAAGAAGAACTTTCTGTTGCCTATAATGACGAGCCGCTCGAAATCGGCTTCAACGCGAAATACCTGCTGGAGATTGCGAGTCAGGTGGATCGTGAAAACGCGGTGTTTTTGTTCAATTCCGCCGGGGATCCGACCCTGATGCGCGAAGGTAACGACGATTCGGCGGTTTATGTTGTAATGCCGATGCGGGTGTAACATTTTGACAGGGCTTGCTCTTTCTAGCCTGACGCTCTCTCATTTCCGTTCTTACAAATCCGCGCGGCTGGAGCCTGACGCGCGTCCGTTGGCCTTCTTCGGCCCAAACGGCGCGGGGAAAACTAATATCCTTGAGGCCGTTTCAATGCTGTCGCCGGGCAGGGGGATCAGGCGCGCTGGCGTCGAGGATATGTCGCGAACTCCGGAAGCTCTGGGATGGAAAGTAACTGCCGACCTCGACAGTCTTGGGTTTCAACATGAGATAGAAACCTGGGTTGAAGTCGGGTCGTCGCGTCAAGTTCGGATTGATGGAAAAGCCGCTTCGCAAATTGCTCTTGGCAAGATGGCCCGAATGGTCTGGCTTGTTCCATCGATGGATCGTTTGTGGCTCGAGGGGGCGGAAGGCCGACGTCGGTTTCTGGATCGGGTGACGATGTCCTTTTACCCGTCGCACGCAGAGGTCACATTAACCTATGAAAAGACAATGCGGGAACGAAACCGACTGCTGAAAGACCACGTCAGCGACGACAGTTGGTATCGGGCGCTTGAGGGGCGCATGGCGATTGCGGGCGCTGAGATTTTATCAAATCGCCAAGAAGCGATCATAAGATTGGCCGAGGCGCAGGCGGATGTTGAGACGGCTTTTCCAACCGCAGATCTAACCTTGCTGTCGCGTGAAGAGGGCGCGCCAGCAATATCCAAGGAAGATCTGATTGACGCCTACCAACGGCAAAGGCCCAGAGATATTGCCGCTGGTCGCACTCTGACGGGTCCCCATCGTGCCGATCTTGGCGCGGTCTTTTCCGCTAAAGGGGTCGAGGCAAAGCTGTGTTCAACGGGTGAGCAGAAAGCGTTACTGATCTCATTGATCCTTGCTAACGCACGCGCCTTGGCAACCGATTTCGGCGCGCCGCCAATCATCCTGTTGGACGAGGTCGCGGCACATCTGGATGCAGAGCGCCGTGCCGCGCTTTATGATGAAATCTGCGCGCTTGGTGCGCAGGCATGGATGACAGGCACGGATGCGTCGTTGTTTAGTGACCTCGGGGATCGGGCCCAATTTTTTGAAGTTCGCGAAGGCCCTGAAGGGTCGATCATTGAAGAAAGTGACATCAAATGAAATTCCTGGCCTCCCTGATCCTGTCTGCTGCGCTCGCGGTTCCGGCACTTGCCGCTGACCTTTCCAAAGACCTGAAGCCAGACAGCCGCTACTATGGCGTGGGCTGGCAAAGCGACGGCAATCATTGGTCTGTCGAACTGTTGATCACTGAAAACGGCGGACAGGTTGCGTATCCTTCTGCAAATTGTTCGGGCAATTGGACCCTGACCAAGGCAACCAAAGATCAGACGAAATATATTGAGCGGATTACGGAAGGGGTCGATGACTGCATTGTTCTTGGAACCGTTATTTTGGAACCCCTCAGCGATGGCCGGCTCTTATATACCTTCCGGGAACACGCGGCTGTGATTGATGCCCGGGCTGTTTTATTGCCGGCAACAGGTGCTCGGCTGGATTACATGGACGCCCTTATATTGACCCTAAACACGATCGAGTTTGACTATTTGCTACAGGAATATTTTGAGTGACGATTTCCGGATACGAACTGCTGCTATATGCAGGAGCGCTGATGATCCTGTTCCTGACGCCGGGCCCGGTTTGGGCCGGGCTGATCGCGCGCGCGCTGTCCGGTGGGTTTCATGCCGCTTGGCCCTTGGCATTGGGCGTTGTGATTGGTGATGCCCTGTGGCCCATTTTGGCGATTTTCGGCGTAACCTGGTTGGTTACACTTTACGCAGATTTTTTGATATTCCTGCGCTATGCCGGGGCAGTCATGCTTGCGATAATGGGCGTTCTGCTGATCCTGCATGCAGGCCAGAAGATTGAAAAGGATACGCGCCTTACGGGCCCCGGCGCGTGGGCGGGATTCACGGCCGGTGTGCTGATTATTTTAGGCAATCCAAAAGCGATCCTGTTTTATATGGGCGTGCTGCCGGGGTTCTTTGATATTGGTCAGGTGAACCGATGGGACATCGCTGCGATTACGATTATGTCGATGCTCGTGCCGCTGATCGGCAACGTTTTTCTGGCGGCTTTCGTGGATCGCGCCCGTGCTCTGATATCGTCACCAGACGCGCTGAGGCGGGTCAATACCGGGTCTGGGATCGCGTTGGTCCTGGTGGGGATCGTGATTGCGTTGAGCTAGCCCAGGTTGACACAAAATATTGTGGCCTGAGCGTGACATTCCTTTCAGGACGCCGTATATGTAGCGGGTACAATTGTGGACAGGACACATGGCAGAAAACGACCAGATACCCGAAGAATATGGCGCCGAATCCATCAAGGTTCTCAGGGGCTTAGAGGCGGTTCGCAAGAGACCCGGCATGTATATCGGTGACACCGACGATGGCTCGGGTCTGCACCACATGGTTTATGAGGTCGTGGACAACGGTATTGATGAAGCGTTGGCCGGACATTGCGACACGGTGACGGTGATTATCCATGCGGACAGTTCGGTTTCCGTCTCGGATAACGGTCGAGGGATTCCTGTCGGAATTCACGAAGAAGAGGGCGTTTCGGCTGCCGAAGTCATCATGACCCAGCTGCATGCTGGTGGTAAGTTTGACAGCAATTCCTACAAAGTTTCAGGCGGGCTGCACGGCGTTGGCGTGTCGGTTGTAAACGCGTTGTCCGAATGGCTGGAACTGCGAATCTGGCGCAATGGCAAAGAGCATTACGCGCGGTTTGAACACGGCGAAACTGTCGAACATTTGCGCGTAACAGGCGACGCTAATGGCCGTAAAGGCACGGAAGTACGCTTCTTGGGGTCGACGGAGACATTTTCAAACCTCGACTATGTTTTCAAAACACTGGAGCACCGGCTTCGCGAACTTGCATTCCTGAATTCCGGCGTTCGTATTCGGATCGAGGATCACCGTCCGGTCGAAAAGCTGGAGTCAGAAATGATCTATGAAGGCGGCGTGCGTGAATTCGTCCGCCATCTGGATCGTTCGAAAACTCCGATGCTGGAAGAGCCGATTTTCATTTCGGGCGTACGTGACGAAATCGAAGTCGAAGTCGCCATGTGGTGGAACGACAGCTATCACGAGAACGTTTTGCCCTTCACAAACAACATTCCGCAACGTGATGGCGGCACCCATCTGGCGGGATTTCGTGGGGCGCTGACGCGATCAATTAATGCGTATGCGGCCTCTTCGGGCATTGCCAAGAAGGAAAAGATCAACTTCACCGGTGACGATGCCAGGGAAGGGTTGACCTGCGTGTTGTCAGTCAAGGTTCCTGACCCGAAATTCTCTAGCCAAACCAAAGACAAACTGGTCTCAAGTGAAGTGCGCCCCGCCGTCGAAGGTCTGATGAATGAAAAGCTTTCGGAGTGGTTCGAAGAACACCCGGCTCAGGCCAAAATCATCGTATCCAAGATCGTTGAGGCCGCTTTTGCACGCGAGGCCGCCCGCAAAGCCCGCGAACTGACCCGACGCAAGTCGGCGATGGATATCGCGTCGCTCCCCGGAAAACTTGCGGATTGTCAGGAAAAAGACCCGGCGAATTCTGAAGTCTTTCTTGTGGAAGGCGACAGTGCCGGAGGGTCAGCCAAACAAGGCCGGTCCCGGTATAATCAGGCGGTCCTGCCCCTCAGAGGTAAGATCCTTAATGTTGAACGCGCGCGGTTTGACCGGATGTTGTCCAGTCAGGAAATCGGCACGCTGATTACAGCTTTGGGGACGGGAATCGGTCGCGATGAGTTCGACATATCGAAACTTCGCTACCACAAGGTTGTCATCATGACCGATGCGGATGTCGATGGTGCGCATATCCGGACCTTGCTGCTGACATTCTTCTTCCGGCAGATGCCTCAACTGATCGAAGGCGGATATCTCTATATTGCACAGCCGCCGCTTTACAAAGTCGCGCGCGGCAAGTCTGAGGTCTATCTCAAAGATCAGGCGGCGCTTGATGATTACCTTGTACAACAAGGGCTTGACGGCGCTTTGCTGCAACTTGGCGACGGCACCCAGATTATGGGTGCCGACCTTTCACGAGTGGTGGAGGAAGCACGGCAAGTTCGGTTTATCCTGAACGCGTTCCCAACACATTATTCGCGCCATGTACTTGAGCAGGCTGCGATTGCCGGTGCGTTGGTGCCGGGACGCGTGGACGATGACCCGCAAGCAGTAGCAGACAGCGTGGCCGGACGGCTGGACCTCGTTGCAAGGGAATATGAGAAAGGTTGGGAAGGACGTCCAACGCAGGATGATGGGCTGAGATTTTCGCGTGTTATCAGGGGCGTAGATGAGGTCCGTACACTTGATGGGGCATGTTTGCGATCAGGCGAGGCACGTAAACTGTCAAGCTACACTGAAGGTCTTCAGGAGATCTATCGTCAACCCGCCAAGCTTATACGTAAGGACAAGGAATCATCAATTTTTGCCCCGTCCGATTTGCTGGATGTCATTCTGGCCGAGGGTGAAAAAGGCTTGTCGTTGCAACGGTATAAAGGACTTGGCGAAATGAATCCGGGCCAGTTGTGGGAGACGACCCTAGACCCAGAAGCGCGCACGTTGTTGCAGGTCAAGGTCGAGGATCTGGCAGAGGCGGATGACTTGTTTACCAAGCTTATGGGCGACGTGGTTGAGCCACGCCGGGAGTTCATTCAGGCGAATGCGTTGAGTGTGGAAAACCTTGATTTCTAGGGAAACTTTGGCACTCAGAACCTGAGTATGGGAATAATGTTCTTGCCGCCTCCGGCGGGAGTATTTGTGAAACCTAGATAACGTGGTTCTGATCCAACAGATTTGCGCGCTGGTTTCAGAGGCCGCGTCGTGTGATGAAATCATGGACCATTTCCACGATTACGGGGGCCAGCTTTGGGGTGATGATGTGGCCCATTCCCGAAAGGATTTTCAGTTCGGCTTTGGGGATCAGGACCCCAATTTCACGCCCGGCATCCGGGGGAATTAGGGCGTCATCCTCGCCATGCAGCACGAAACAGGGCAAATCGACAGTTTGGAGGTCTTCACGCCGCTCGGGCGCTGAAAATGTCGCCAGGGCTTGACGGTTGACACCTTCAGGATCGTGACTGCGATCCCAGAGCCCTCCCGCTAAAGCGCGGATTTCGTCCTCTGCCATCGGATAGCCAGGGCTGCCCCACTCGCTGTATTCGGTCACAAGCGCATCTTGAGCTTGTTCACGGGTTTGCGGATAAGTTAGGACCAGCGGCAGTAGAGAAGGATCGCGCAATCCGGCAGCGGTCATTACGATTGTGTCACTAAGCAGGCGGTCGGCATGGTGGATGGCCAGCAATTGGGCAATTCCGCCGCCCATCGAAATGCCGAAAATATGGGCTTTGTCCAGTCCGAGTGCGTCCATCAGGCCGATGGTATCCAGTGTCATTTCTGAAAATTCATAGGCAGGTTCGGGAATAACGCCGGCCTTGAGCGCGCCAAGAATATCCGCAACCTTGCCAGAAACGCCGGCTTTTGGGCAGCGTTGCGACAGGCCGACATCGCGGTTGTCATAGATGATGGTGCGATACCCAAGAGCGGCAAAACCCTGCATAAACTCATCAGGCCAATGCGCGAGGGTTGTGCCCAATCCCCGGATCAGGATCAGGGGAACGCCGTCCATTGGCCCGTATTCCTCGTATTCCAACATAATGCCGTTGGCTTTGATTTGCATGGGTCAGGCTCCGTTGTGAGGTATATTGGGATCGAGAAAAGTCAGGACTTGCTCTGCAACGGTTTCGGGCAACACATAGGCCAGAGCGTGGTCCGCACCTTCCAGGATCACGGTTTTTACTGCCGGATTTGCGGCGCTCAATCGGGCAGCGCTTGAGACAGGAATGGCTTCGTCTTCTTGACCCCAGATTGCCAGAGTCGAAACGGACTTGGTCGCAAGAGCCTGATGCAGTCCGTCAAACGAGTGGCCGAGCAAGTATCGCAAACTGGAAAGGATTGAGCGCGTGTAACCGCGATACCGGGTTTCCTGCGCCATGCGGGCGGCAATGTCCGGGATGTTCTGATTTTGCGCGTTCTCAAGTCTTGCGGATTTACGCAAGCGAGCGCCGCCAAATACAGTCATCAGCCAATCGCCAATCAGAGGCGTTCGGCAGATAAAATCGGTCATTCCGCCGGTCTGATGGTTGAATCCCGCCGAGGCGAGCAAGATAAGTTTGTGGACCCTATCACTATGCTCAAGCGCGAAGGAGGATGCAATTGCGCCGCCCATTGAATAGCCGAGTATTGTGACCGGCTTGCTGACCATCTGATCGTCTAAAAGATCAGATAACTGGCGGGTAAAGAAGGCTGCTGTCTGGTGGTCACGGGGTCGGTCCGACCAACCTCGCCCGTACAGATCGTATGTGAGGATGCAAAACCCAGACTTGGTCAGAAACGGGATCAGCGCTGAGAATACAAAACTCGGGGCGCTGAGACCGTGAACCAAGACTATGATTTCGGCTGATTTAGGACCGTGCCATTGATAGTGGGTAACGCCGCGCGACAATGTGGTGAAATTACCAGGGGCCGAAACGCGAGCGGTTTCATCCATTTCTTTACGCCGTGAACGGGCAATGAACGGCGGTAACAGCACCAAATCGGCAATCAGAATAACGCCAATCAAAATCCAGAGCGCTTGGCTCATGTTGTGGGCCAGATTGTTGGGAACCAATCTTCGCGCAGGCGCTGGCCTTCGGTCATGTTGTGGCCCGGAAACGGCGGTGAGGTACGGCCCGAACGTTGAACATAGCGCGCGTCATCGCCAACCCACCGCAGGCTGAGGGCGCGACGTCGATGCGGGGTGAAGTTTCCGCGCGCACCGTGCACCGTTCGAAAATCGAATAGAACAGCGTCGCCCGGTTGCATGTTCCATTCCAACACCCTCATATCACCGGGGTTGGCGTCGGGATCCGGGACAGGAATCCAATCCTGTTTGTCTGCATAGAAATCACTATCATCTGCCCAACTGACCGGGCGAACCATTTTGTCCCACTTGTGCGAGCCCGCAATGAACCTCAGGGTTGCCTCCGTGACGGGTTCCGCAGGAATCCAAAAGCTAACGGTTTGCGCACCCTCGACGAAATAATAGGGGCCGTCCTGATGCCACGGAGTTTCTTTTGGTGTGCCGGGTTCTTTAACCAGCACATGGTCGTGAAAGAACTGCGCGGACTCTGAGCGCATGGCGCGAGATGCAATTTCAGCCACTGGACTTTCGCGGACAATGCGCTCAAACTCGGGGATGCGGGTCCAGTTGACATAGTCGTCAAAGAACCGCCCCTCAGTGACGGAATTTTCTGAAGCGTACTCGCCGGGTTCGGACATGTTGCGGTCGATCCCCTGGCGGAGTTCATCCATCCAACCAGTCATCACGCCGGGTACCATAACTGCGCCGTCGCGCTGAAAATTTTCGATTTGCTGTTCGGTAATCATGGGCAGGCTTTCAGGATATAGGCTGAGGTCATCAAATCAAGATGCGCCCCACCGCCGTTTTTGTGAAGGGTGATTTCGTCGTCACTTTGTCGCGTAAACCCGCCGGACTTCAAATCATAAAAATCCGCGAGGATATCTGTGCGGGCAATAGCACCCGATGCGATCGGGTCAAGAAGTTCGCCGATGTGATCAACTGTGGTTTCAAAACTGTCGACAAATATCTGGGCATGGCGCAGCGCGTCGTCGTCGGCCTCGCGCATATCTGGAAGATAGGCGCCGATCAGGTCAATATGTTGGCCGGATTGCAGCCACGCGCCCTTGAGGAACGGTTGATTTGTCATCGTGGCAGAAGTCACGATATCGGCGGCTCGAACCGCACTTTCCAGATCAGAGGCGACGGCGACGTCAAGGTCCGGATACTCGGTGGCCATCACCTCGGCTTTGTCGAGCGTCCGGTTCCAGAGCGTGAAGCTGGCGTTTGGGAAGCCTGCGGAATAGGCTTCGATAAGGGAACGGGCGACCACTCCGGCCCCAATCACCAAAATGGTGCGGCTGTCCGGCCGGGCGAGTTTTTGCGCCGCCAACAGCGAGTCGCCTGCGGTTTTCCATTTGGTTACAAGACCGAAATCTATTGTCGCTTCTAGGCAACCGTGGTCGTTGTCAAATAGCGTGACAATGCCGTTCAGGTTTGGGCGGCTGAAGCGCGCCATATTGCCCGGAAAGATCATCCCGGTTTTAACAGCGGCGCCCATGCCGTCGATCCACGCATGGCGTGACAGCATGACGTTATCGCCCTGTTTCATCACAATATCCTGAACCTCCCCCTTTGGAAGTTCGTGACCCGCCTCAAGCGCCGCCGCCATATCAAGCCAGTTGAGATGCGGTTCTGCTTCTTCAGCTGTGATGTTTCGGAATGTCATGTTTCCTCCAGACCAGCGGCCTCTGGGGTGAGCAGTTCATGTGCGACCAGTGCCTCGGCCCAGCCTTTTGAGCCGGTGAAATGATGCACCTGCCAGCCGCGCGAACGTGCGGCATCAATATTGTCGAGCCGATCATCCGTGAACAAAAGCTGATCCGGGGCAAGGCCGCAATCCTTTTCAACCAACTCGTAAATCTGGGCCTCTGGTTTGATCGTGGCCATGTGGGCCGAAACGTAGTGCCTGTCAAACTCGGCCAGAAAGGGATAACGCCCTTCGGCCATCAGATACGTCTCGCGACCAATATTACTGAGGATATATGTTTCAATTCCGCATGCCTGCAACGCTCGATGAAGACTAACGCTGCGCTCAATTGCGGGGCTGGCAAGGTCCAGCCAATTGTCGTGCCAAAGGCGGATCTGGCCTTGAAACTCCGGGGTCTCATCTGCCGTCTGATAGACGATCGCCTGAAATTCGCCGCCCCGGTCGATCTGATCGTTCATGGCATGCAGGTCCACAGTTGCGAACATACGGTCGCGATCTTCAGTGGACATGATACGGTCAAAAAATCGTTCGGGTTGCCACTCGATCAGGACATTTCCGATGTCAAAGACGACGGCCTTGGGACGAGTCAATTGGATGCTCCTGTGTCTGCCTTCCAACGCTATTTAACCATCTGCGGCAGCGCCCTGAAAGCATTTCTTTTGCTCAGGTAAGAGCCTCTTCAGGGCTTAGCGGCGTTTCGGTCGGCCTGACGCGATCATGCGACCTTGAACCGCCTCGCGCCAGAATGTGTAAAGCCCGCCACCGATGATCAACGAAATGCCGATCCAGGCGATTGTGTCCGGCCATTCGTCAAACACAACCACGCCCCAGAAAATCGCGAGAGGCATAGCGATATATTCAAATGGTGCCGCAAGGCCCGCTTCTGCCAAACGATAGGCCTGGCTGATCAGGTAGCCTCCAAACGTGCTGCCGACACCGATCAGAAAGAATACCACATAGTCCTGCGTGGCCGGGACCGCCCATTCGCGGAACAGAAAGTCGAGTGACGCGTCACCAGTGCCAGCGAAACTGCCATCGCCAAAGACCAACCCCATCACGCCACTGACCAGAATAAACGTGAGTTGAATGTAGAATGTCATGGTCGTGGCCTTTTCCGTGCCACCGATTTTGCGGGTAAGAATATGTAACCCGGCATAGCCGAAAGCGGCCGCCAGCGGCAGAATGGCTGCAATCTGAAAACTACCGGATCCGGGGCGCATCATGACGATTACGCCCAACAGCCCGATTGCGACGGCGAACCACCGACGTGGGCCAACATGTTCACCAAGAAAAATCACGGAAAACGCGGTGATAATCAACGGGGCGACGAAAAAGATTGCGACCGCATCTGCCAGCGGCATGGCCGCGAGACCAAGAAAGAAGGTCATGTTGGCAAAGACAACGCACAGACCGCGGAATATATGCATTCCGGCGCGCTTGGTTTTAAGGGCTTTCAGACCACCTTCAAACGGCAACAGGATAACCAACAACAGAACCATACCGATCGCTGAACGGATCAGAACGACCTGATGAAGCGCGTAACCACCGCTTAGAAATTTGATTGCCATGTCATTGAATGAAAAGAAAAAGGATGCACCAACCGCACAGCTCACACCGATCATGTTGTTACGTTGAGAGCTGTCAGTTGTCACAATATCCGCTCCTTTGGTTTACGTCCAACGTGGCCGTGCAAACTGCGCAATTCTGTCCGGTTTACGACATACCTGATCAGTATTGCTGAGCCTTGCGAACCTCGCGTTCTAGCATATCGAGAAACCGCGATCGGTCCGCTTTGGAAAACGGTTTACCGCCGCCCTGACGGAATGGGTCCGCCGCGCGAAGGTCGGTCATCAGATCGCGGGTGGCCAGTTGGTTGCCAATATTGGCGGGGGTGAAAATCTCGCCGTTGTGGCGGATCACTTGGGCACCAGCCTCGATGCATTTCGCGGCCAAGGGGATGTCCCCGGTCACCACAACGTCACCCTTAATCGCGCGTTCAGCAATCCACATATCGGCCACATCCGGGCCGTCGGGCACAATCACGGTCTCGACAAGAGGGTGTGGGTTCGGACGGATACCGCCATTGGAAACGACATAGACTTTGAGATTGTGCCGCGCGGCGACCTTATAGGTCTCGTCTTTGACTGGGCAGGCGTCGGCGTCGATGAATATTGCTGTCACTGAGCGCCTCGCCTTAGCTATAAAACGCTTCTGCATGGAAGTTGATGTGGTCTTCCATGAACGTTGAGACAAAGAAATAGCTATGGTCATAGCCGTCCTGCATCCGGAAGATACCGTTCTGACGACGTTCGGCCATGGCGTGAGAAAGAGCCTCGGGTTTCAGGTTGGCAAGAAACTGGTCGTTGGATCCCTGGTCGATCAGAATCGGGCCGGGAAAGCCATGTTCGCGCATCATCAGTGTGGCGTCATGGCGGGCCCAGTTTGATTGGTCCTCACCCAAATACGCCTCAAGCTGGACCTGACCCCAATCGGCTGCTGTCGGATGGGCGATTGGCGCGAAGGCCGAAACGGACTTGAACCGCTCTGGATGGGCCATCGCAATGGTGAGCGCGCCGTGGCCACCCATTGAGTGGCCGGTGATGCCCTGGACCTCTTCATCCAACATGAAATTGTTGAACAGCACACGAGGAAGATCTTTGGTTATGTAGTCCCACATCTGAAAATGCGGGGCCCAGGGTTGCTGGGTTGCATTGACGTAAAACCCTGCACCTTGACCCAGCGCATAGTCGTCGTCATCCGCCACGCCTTCGCCTCGGGGCGAGGTGTCAGGGAATACGACAGCAATGCCTTGTTCTGCCGCCCAGGCTTGTGCGCCTGCTTTGACCATTGCGTTTTCGTGAGTACAGGTCAGACCTGAAAGGTACCACAGCACCGGAACTTTACCGATGCGTGCCTCTTCAGGCAGAAATAATCCGAAAGTCATTTCGCAGTTACAACAGTCTGAGGCATGGGCATAGACGCCTTGTGTCCCACCAAAGGCTTTGTTTTCAGAAATAGTTTTCATGCTGATCCTCCACTGACTTGAACCGTGCGTAGCGCGGAAGGCAGGGCGCTTCAACCAGAGACTGCGGCGATCACGTATGTGAGGGTCAGAATGCTGACCGCAGTTGAAATCAGGATTGTGGACGAGACCCGCATCGGGGCGATGCCGTAATGCTGCGCAAGAATATAGACATTGCCAGCAGTTGGCATTGCGGCGGCGGCGATTATCACGGCGGTGGTGAAAGGTGGGACGTCAAACAATACGGTTGCCGCAAAGGCGACGGCCAGCGGATGCAGGGCAAGCTTGGCCGTCGAAAGCCAGATTGCGACACTTTTCCGTTCGGCGGACTTGCTGGCAAGCGATGCGCCAATGGCGAAAAGCGCGCCGGGTGTGGCGGCTGCCCCCAAAAGCGTCAGAAATTCCGTGGCCGGGTCCGGGATCGGCAGGGCCAGACCGGCCCAGATCAACCCAACCGCCATAGCGGTCACCATCGGGTTTTTGAGCAGGCCGCGCAGAATGGACCAAAGCACAGCAATCGACATACGCCCATCGCGTTTTGCCGAGACGATGACAACAATCAGGCTGCCGAAAACAATAAGGTCAGTTGTCAGCACCAACATCACCGGGCCAATTGCGGTCGGCCCCATCAGCATGACCAGCATCGGAATTCCCAGAAAACCAACATTGCCGATGGCGGCAGATTGCGCCTCGATCGCGGCTTCCTCGATCCCGGTTTTACGCAAGAGGGCGACGAGTGTTGCAACAAGGTACACAGCCAACGTTCCTGTGAAATAGGCAAGAACCGACTGGGTATGGAATACCTCGGCCAGTGACAGGGTGGCGCTGAAACGCAGGATCATCGCGGGAAGGGCAAAGTAGAACACAAACTTGGTCAGGTTCGCCGTGGCTTCCTCGCCGAAGAACCGTGTACGGGCGGCGAAATAGCCAAGGCCAAGGACCGCGAAAAAGGGCAGGGTTTTCAGGAAGATCGGCAGCATGCAGGGTGTTTATCAGCTTGATCGGCAAAAGCCATCCAAACTTGTGCAAGTTCGGGCTACTCTCATCCGAACTTGCACGCGAGCAAGGCACATGCGAGAAATTCGCAGGTTTTCCTTGCGAATATGGTCTTGATTTGACTCCTACTTCAGCGCTTTCATTGGTTTTGAGACGGGGCTTAATCCTGTTGTTCGTTCTGTTCGGGCTGGCAAATGCAGCCACAGCACAAAAAGATATCCGCAGCTATTTTTTCAGCAACAGTCTGGTTCACCATCTGACGGACAGCGATGAAACAGCTGTTCCGCATTGGCTGAACCGGATCGCGCAGGCTGCCGGTCATTCCTATGCAACCAATGGGCAATGGGGATTTGTTCGCCAGTTTGCGCAGGATTGGCCGCCAGAGCCGAACTGGTCTTTTGACGAGGTCGCGGGCGTTTGGGGTCCCGAGGACGGACGATTTGAAAAGGCGGGATTTACGGATATTGTGATCAATCCGGCGAATTTTATTCAGTACCAACCCCCAACAACCCCCTTTGACGGAGACAATCCCGACGGTGCTAGCCCGGTATCGGCGACGATCAGGTTGTTTGAACGCATGGCCGGAATGCCAACCGACACCCAATATTTCATCTATGAAGGCTGGGCTGAGATGAGCGGGTTTTCCCCCGCCTTTCCGCCGTCAGTAAGGCAACTGGGTGATTATCACCGCTATAATCTGGGGGCGTATCACGACTGGTATGTTGATTACGCCGAAGCTATGTCAACGGCGCAACCTGCGCTGAATATCCAACTTATCCCGGTGGCTAGTCTGTTGTCGAAACTTCTGACAGAAACGCCATTGGCCAAAATTCCTGTCACGGAGCTTTATTCAGATGACGCGCCACACGGGACGGAAACGCTGTATTTTCTGGCGGCGGCGATCACCTATAGCTGGCTGTATCAAGAACCCGTTCCGACGGCTGTGAGTTTACCAAGGTCGGTTCATGCAGCCGTGGCCGACAACCTTCCTGTTATTTCAGAGGTAATCTGGTCCGAAGCGAAGGCATCCGGGGTCGTTAAAGGCGCGGATGTTGCGTCGGCAAGCCAAACTCAACCGGGTCCGGCGCTTGGTCTTAGCAATCCGTCACTGGCAATGGGTTTGAGCGGGATCAACGATTGGTCGACGCAGCATCCGTTTATCGACGTGATGAAAACCGCCCGCCCGTGGATCGGGCATTTGCAGGGACAATGGGGTGGAATGGATGCCGCGGAGCTTGAGGCGCAAGGCTTTCTTGACACAGATGGATGGCCGCTGCGAGTGCCTGAAACCGTCGATGGTCTTGAGGCGTTAATTTTGACCGACCAACCGCCGCACAGCACGTTTCTGACTGGGCAATATAGATTGCGATACACAGGCGAAGGCGTGATCGCGCTGTCTGGCCGGGCGCAGAATATTCGGGCAGAGCCGGGTGAAATCTGGTTTGAGTATACCCCAGGCGACGGGCCAGTGGGGATCGTGCTTTCCGAAACTGACCCGAAAGGCACCGGGAACTATATCCGTGAAATCTCGGTCGTTCGCGAGGTGCATATTGAACTTTTCGAGGTTGGCGCGATCTTCAACCCGGATTGGATTGCAGTTGTTGAGGATCTCAGGTCCGTTCGGTTCATGGATTGGATGTTCACCAACGGCGCAACTGTCGATACTTGGGAGTCGCGTCCAAAACCAACAGACTATACCTACGCGTGGCGCGGGTCTCCGGTTGAGGTCATGGTGGCCCTTGCCAATCAGACCGGGGCTGATCCTTGGTTCAACATGCCCCATATCGCGACTGACACCTATATGCGGCAGTTCGCTGTCTATGTTCAGGCGAATTTGGAACCCGGGCTGAAAGCCTATGTTGAATACTCTAATGAGCTTTGGAATTTCCTGTTCCCGCAGGCGGGTTGGGCGCAGGAACAAGCGCGTGGGCGCTGGGGGGCGTCTGCTGGAGACGACGCGTGGTTGCAATATTCCGGCATGCGGGCGGCAGAGATGGTCGCGATCTGGGCTGAGGTTTTTGGCGCCGAGGCCGACGACCGGCTGATACGGGTGATTGCGACCCATACCGGCTGGCCGGGGTTTGAGGAAAGCTTGCTTGAGGCACCTCTTTGGATGGCTGAAACGCCAAGACCTCAGGCTCCGCCGTCGGCCTATTTTGATGCCTATGCGGTGACAGGATATTTTGGACACGAATATGGTAGCGAGCGTCTTTCAGAGGTGCTTCGCTGGATTGCACAATCAAAAGATAAGGCGGTTGCCGCGGCCTCCAAACTTGGGTTGAGCAGCGCGGCGAAGATGGATTATGTCGCCGCGCACAAGTTTGATCTCGCCACGGTCGAATTGGTAGAAGACTTGAAACGCCAAGGACTTTCGGAACTTTTGACAGAGCTTTGGCCTTATCACGCGAAGGTCGCAGCGACTTACGGGTTTGATCTGGTGATGTATGAAGGCGGCACGCATATCGTGGGGCTGGAGGAAGCCACCAACAACGACGAGTTAACTGAATTTTTCAACCATTTGAATTACACCCCTGAAGTTGCAGATATTTATCGGGACGCTCTGGCTGGTTGGCGACGCGCTGGTGGCACCATGTTCAACGCCTTTGTGGATGTCGCTTCGGCCAGCAAATGGGGCAGTTGGGGCGCAATGCGGAATTTGCAGGACGAGAATCCGCGGTTTGCGGCTTTGGCTGAGTTCAATAAAAACACGCCGGGCTGGTGGGAAGATCGTGCGCCCGGAGCTTTTCAAAACGGTGGAATTTTTCACGGTTCCGACGGCAACGATACGCTGGTCGGGACGTTAAAGCAGGACATCTTGCTTGGGCGACGGGGGAACGATGTTTTGGTTGCAAGCGGGGACGGAGATCGGTTGCACGGGGGGGCCGGGCACGACATTGCAGTGTTGCGCGGTACCGTTGATGACTACACGTTTGAATGGCTGGGCGATCTTTTGTCGGCCTCGGGTCCGAACGGCAGGATATGGATGTATGGGATCGAAACTGTCAGGTTCGTGCCTTGAGATCAGGTCAATCCTGCGCCGCCTGAATTTCTCGCAAGATCGTTTCAGCCCCCAGACCAGACCGAAACTTGGCGACGACAAGTGCGCGCCCGGCATCGCCCAATGACTTTGCAAGCGGCGCATCCCCGGCGATCCGTTGAATTGCGTCCGCAAGAGCGGCAGGGTTTTTCGGAGGGACCAGAAGACCGGTTTCACCATCAGTGATCAGTTCACGCACGCCTCCGGAATCGGTGCCGATCGTTGGGACGGCGCAGGCCATTGCTTCCATGTAAGCAACACCTAAGGGTTCGTGCCAACTGGCAAGGGCGAAGATGTGGGCTGATAGCAATTTTCGCTTAACCTCTTCAGCGCTGATCGCACCAAGCAGACGGGCATTATGTGTGAGGCTCAATTCCTGTAGGCGCGCCTCAAGCTGTTGATGATATCCGTTGCCGCCGTCGTCGTCTTCACCGGCGATTTCAAGTTGGATATCGAAACCTTTGTCGACCAACTGTCGCACCGCCTGCAAAAGGTCTTGGTGGCCTTTTACAATATTCAATCTCCCGCATGAAAATATCCGGATCGGGCCGTCGGCGGCTGGCGGTATATAGGCTTCAGGCCGGGACAGAGTCTCAATATCCACCCCCATCGGCTGTATCCGTACTGTGTCAGGCAGGTCACGCCCCAACTCAACCCGCGCCTCGTCCAGCAGCTTTTGGGTGATAATCGTCGCGAAAGCCGCGTTGTGCCATTTGAATGGCTGACCGATACCGTAATCTGACATGGGGCCGTGCAGTGTAACGCTATAAGACAACCCGCTCATGCGATTGGCGAGCGCTGCAATCAGGGCTGCCCGGCCACATGAATGCACATGCACATGTGTGACGCCCTGTTGTTGGCAGGATCGGATCAACTGAACGGCAGGGCCAACGCAAATAAGAAGATCTTTCCAGAAGGCGCGACCTTCGGTTTTTAGGTCGCGGCGAAGATCTTTCCAAGGCAGTCTGACTAGACCCTGAAGTATATTAAGCGCTTGAATCCGCCCAAGATATTCTGTGCGTTTGATCGCCAAATCTGACCAATCATGGGAAATCAAACCCTTTGGTGGCAGGCGTGTGCTGAACAGAGTGACCGTCGCGCCAAGCGTTTCCATAGCGGCGATTTCACGCCAAAAGAAAATATGTGTCTGGCCCGGAAATTGTGGTATCAGGTAGCCGATGTTTAGCGGTTTATCCACGTTGGAAATCTCAATCCATGCACTGTATATGTGACGCAAGGCCGGTCAGGCTTTCTTATCCTCTAGCACAAGTTTTCGGGACTTCCGAGGAATTTACGGGATCGGTTACGTGAAGAATATGCAGTTGGGTCTGAGTGTTATTCTGCCTGCGAATAACGAGGCCGCTTTGATCGGGAAATGCCTAGAGTCTCTGGAGCGGTCGACTGATCTGGCCAACGGGGCTGTCGAGGTCATTGTTGTCGCCAACGCATGTACGGACAAGACGGTTGAAATCGCAGACTCATTTAGGAAGCGGATTGAAAGCAAGGGCTGGACGTTTTCGCTTTTGGATTTGAAAGAGGGCGGTAAGCTGAATGCCCTGAATGCTGGCGATGCGGTGGCCCAAGCTGGCACACGGGTTTATTTGGATGCGGATGTTGAGGTCGAGCCTGATTTGTTGGCGCAGTTGGCTGATGCATTGAACACACAAGAGGCCAGATATGCCAGCGGTCGGTTGGTGGTTGCAGAACCGCACGGGAGGATCAGCCGAGCCTATCGGCGGATTTATTCGCGCGTTCCCTTTGTTACTCAAGGAGTGCCCGGATGTGGTGTTTTTGCAGTGAACAAAGCTGGCCGTAAAAGGTGGGGGCGGTTTCCAGATATTATTTCGGACGATACATTTGTTCGCCTGCAATTCACGCCGCGTGAACGAATTGGCGTTATGGCCGCCTATGAATGGCCCATTGTTGAAGGTTTTGGCAATCTGGTCAGGGTCAGGCGACGGCAGGACGCGGGAGTTCTTGAGATCGTGGAAAAATACCCGGAATTGCTTAAGAACGATGACAAACACACGTTGGGAGCCGGCGGTATCGCAAGGCTAGTAACGACTGATCCTGTCGGGTTCGCAGTCTATGCAGCCGTTGCATTGGCAGTGCGGTTGACCAGCAAGCTTGGCGGTGGAACTTGGAGTCGCGGGCGATGAGTCGCGGGCGGATTTCAACCCTCATGCGAGGTGACGGCTTGTCAGCCCGCGCGGCGCGCAGTTCAACCTGGACCATTTTAGGCTTTGGGGGTTCGCAGGTGCTCAGGCTCGCTTCAAACCTCATCCTGACACGTATGCTGTTTCCAGAAGCGTTTGGTGTCATGGCGCTGGTGTCGATCTTCATGATGGGGTTGGCGATGTTTTCGGACCTTGGGGTCGGGCCTGCCATCATGCAAAGCAAGCGGGGTGACGATCCGGAATTCCTGAACACGGCCTGGACCATTCAGGTGATCCGGGGTTTTACGCTTTGGCTGGTGGCCACGGGCCTGTCCTTTCCTATGGCCGCGTTCTACGGGGAACCGCAGCTTGTCTTGTTGATCCCGGTTGCAGGGGCTGCCTTGGCAATCTCTGGGTTTAACCCCACGCGGTTGGAGTCCGCCGGGCGGCATCTGTTGCTGGGTCGGGTCACGGCGATTGATATGGCGACCCAAGTTGTCGGTATTTTATCAGCGGTGATCCTGGCCTGGATATTTCAGTCGGTTTGGGCGCTGGTGATCAGTGGTATCATCAGCATTTCAACTCAGGTGTTGTTGAATTGGCGTCTGTTGCCGGGCATCACCAACAGGTTCCGGTGGGAAAGCCCCGCAGCGCACGAGTTGATCCATTTTGGCAAGTGGATATTCCTGAGCACAGTTGCCGGGTTTTTCTATAGCCAGGGCGACCGGGTTGTTTTGGGGAAATACCTGAGCCTCGAGATGCTGGGCGTCTATAATATCGGGTTCTTTATGGCCAGTTTCCCGCTGCTGCTGGGCAGTGCACTTGTCTGGAAAATTTTGATTCCGATTTACCGGGAACGCCCTCCACTTAAGTCCGTCGAGAATTTTCGCAAGTTACAGAAAATGCGATTCCTGTTGTCTGCCGGATTGATGGCTGTGTTGATCCTTGTCGCCTGTTCAGGGGTTATTTTGATCGAACTACTTTATGACCCGCGCTATGCCAGCGCTGGTGCTGTGGTCGTTTTGATTTCATGTATTCAGGTATTGCCGGTGATCGGCCTGACGTATGATCAAGCTGCATTGGCGTCGGGGGATTCAAAGCGGTTTTTTGTTCTGACAGCGTATAAGGCCGTTGCGATGATAGCTGGGCTTGTGATTGGGGTTGAAGTTGCCGGGTTGTTTGGGGCGCTTGCGGGTCAGGGGATTGCAACGCTGTTGATTTACCCTGCGACGGTATGGCTGGCCCGTCGACAAGGGGCTTGGGATCCTCTGCATGACAGCCTTTTCGCGCTGGTTGGTGTTGGTGGTGCAGCCTTGGCAATTTGGCTGAATTTCCCGGCCGTGAGTGCATTGATTTTGGGATGATGCCCGTCTGATCTGGTCGATTTTCGAGTTCTTGACGTTGACCGCATCAAAGAATCGCCATGTTTTGTCCACGTTCTAGCACTGGTTTCGCCCTCAGAACGCCACGATGAAATGCTCTTCCTGAACCTATCCGTCTTTTTGCGCAGAGATTGTTGCCTGCGCGCGGGTTTGAGTAAGGGTCAGGGTGTAGTGAATGGGTGATGGGAACAAAGGCGAGGCGCCAACTGCCAACGATAACGATATCGCAATTGTCGGTATGGCCGCGCATTTGCCAGGAGCCGGGTCTGTTGAGGACTATTGGAAAAACTTGTGCGACGGGATCGAATCCATCCGCAGGCTAAGCGAGGTAGACTTGCTTGCCGCCGGTGAAACACGAGACCGGTTGCTGCACAGAAATTATGTTCCGGCAGCGGCCCCGCTGGACGGATTCGAAACTTTTGACAGTGATTTTTTTGGATTTAGTCCGAAAGAGGCGGCAATTCTGGACCCACAGCACCGCCAATTTCTTGAGGTTGCGTGGGAAGCGTTGGAAAACGCCGGGCATCCGCCAGAGAATTTCGATGGTCCGATTGGGGCTTATGGTGGCTGCGGTATGGGCAGTTATTTCTATTTTAACATCTGCTCGAACCCTGATCTTGTCGATGATGTCGGGATGTTTTTGCTAAGGCATACCGGCAACGACAAGGATTTCCTGACAACACGGCTTAGCCATGTTCTCGACCTGAAGGGGCCGAGTATTACCGTACAGACAGCGTGCTCGACCTCTCTTGTTGCCACGCATTATGCGTGTCAGGCGCTCTTGAATGGTGAATGTGACATGGCGCTGGCAGGTGGCGTGACGATCGAGTTGCCGCAGGGGCGCGGGTACATATTTGAGGACGGTGAAATCCTGTCGCCAGACGGGCATTGCCACGCGTTTGACCATCGTGCGCAGGGGACGGTTTTTGGCAGTGGTGCCGGAATGGTTGTTTTGCGACGGCTGGCCGATGCAGTTGCGGATGGGGACCATATTTGGGCCGTGATCAAAGGCTCTGCCATCAATAACGACGGTGCCGCCAAAGCCGGATATCTGGCCCCAAGCGTCGATGGACAAGCCGCAGCTATCGCTGAAGCGCAGGCGATTGCCGGTGTAGATGCCGGCACTGTGGACTATGTCGAATGCCACGGAACGGGCACCTATCTCGGGGACCCGATTGAGGTCGCGGCGCTGACCAACGCATTTCGCGAAACGACGGCTGAAACCGGGTTCTGCCGCATTGGATCGGTCAAAACCAATATCGGCCATCTCGATACGGCCGCAGGTGTCGCCAGTCTGATCAAGACGTCGCTTTCGCTGCACAACAGGCAAATTCCACCCAGCCTGGGGTTTGATTCCCCAAATCCAAGTATTGATTTTGACGGCAGCCCGTTTCGGGTGAACACAGTTTTGAGCGACTGGACATCGCATAAAGGTCCGCGGCGGGCTGGTGTGAACTCACTTGGTGTGGGGGGGACCAACGCGCATATCGTATTGGAGGAGGCCCCTGAAAGAGTGGCCTCAGAGCAGTCCGAATGGCCGTTTCACCTGCTGACGATTTCTGGCCGGACCAAAACGGCGTTGGATGGAAACGCGAAAAGACTGGCTGAGCATTTGCGTGCCAATCCAGATCAACCATTGGCAGACGTGGCCTTTACCTTGAAAGAGGGTCGACGCACTTTTGAGAAGCGGCGCGTTCTCGTGGCGCGTTCGCATCATGAGGCCGCAGACCTTTTGGAAAGCGGCGATCAGCGGCGCGTGTTTGATCACACTCCGGTCGGCGAGACCCCGGAAGTTGTGTTCATGTTCCCCGGTGGCGGTGCGCAGTACGCGGGAATGGCGCGGGATCTTTATGAAACTGAACCAGTCTTTCATGACTGGATGGAACAAGGGCTGGAGGTCCTTCAACCAAAGCTTGATTACGATATCAGGTCGATCTGGTTGCCGGATGAAGATCAGGTTGCCGCTGCGGCCGCGCGCCTTCAAAAGCCCTCGGTGCAACTGCCCCTGATCATGATCGTTGAATATGCGTTGGCGCAACTTTGGATGTCGTGGGGTGTTCAGCCCGCAGCTTTGGTTGGGCACAGCATGGGTGAAAACACGGCGGCATGTCTGGCTGGTGTGATGTCCTTTGAGGACTGCATCGGGTTGGTTTTGCTGCGCGGTCAGCTTTTTGATACGGTTCCTGCTGGCGGAATGTTGAGCGTTCCTCTGGCGGTTGATAATGTCAAAAAGTACCTGAGCGACGACCTTGATATCGCAGGAATTAATGCGCCGGAACTGACAGTTGTTTCGGGCCCGCAGGCAGCATTGGACGCGCTGGCGGCGAAATTGGCGGCGGACGAGATCGACTGTCAGCGCATTCCGATCGACATCGCGGCACATTCGCAGATGCTGGAACCCGTCCTTGAAGAATTTGCGACCTATTTGCGGGGCATCAATCTGAACGCGCCGAATATTCCATTCCTGTCTAACCGGTCGGGCAGTTTTATCACAACAGAGCAGGCCACAGATCCGGACTATTGGGTTGGGCATTTGCGCAATACGGTCAGATATTCGGATTGCATCAATACGCTGTCTGAAAACGCAAACCGCGTCTATCTGGAGGTTGGGCCCGGCAAGGCGCTGAGCTCGCTGACACGGATGCAGGACGGCGTGACGCCCAATCAGGTTGTCAGCTCGTTGCGGCATCCAGACGACCTGATCGCGGATGACGCGTATTTTATGGCCGTTCTGGGTCGTCTGTGGGCAACAGGTGTGTCAATCGACTGGTCCCAAATTTGGGGCGAGGCAAGACGCAACCGTGTTGTGTTGCCGACCTATGCATTCCAGCGGTCGGCGTATTTTATTGAGCCGGGGCAAGCAGTTCAGCATAAATCAGCGGCCCTTTTGGCGCGACAGGACGATGTCACCAAATGGGGATACCGTCCGGTGTGGCGACCTCAACTGGCCGATTGTGAATATGATACTTCCGGGGATTTGACCGGAGTTGACCCCCATTCGTGGTTGGTTTTACTGGACGATACCGGCGTTGGCGCGGGAGTTGCCGCAAGGCTGCGGGCTGCGGGGCAATCAGTGACAGGAGTGTCCGCTGGCGATGCGTTCGCCCGAAGGGGTGACGAGGATTACGTGATCGCACCTGAACGGGGTCGCGAAGGTTATGACCAGTTGTTGCGGGATCTTGTGGCACGCGGGCGTGCCCCTGACAGGATCGTTAGTTTTTGGCTGACGACGGCTGATGAAAGCCATCGCCCCGGCAGCAGCTTCTTTCATCGCAATCAAGAGCAGGGGTTTTATAGCCTTATGTTCTTGGCGCAAGCGATCAGCGATGAAAACCTGCCTCGACCCTTGCATATAACTGCCGTCACAACTGGTGCGATGCAGGTCAGAGACGAAGATCTGCCATATCCCGATAAATCAACGGTGATGGGCCCGATCCGGGTCATTCCACGGGAATTTCCGGGGGTGACATGCTCTGTTCTGGATATAGAGCTTGCTCAAAGACCGGACCGAAGTTTTCTGTCACGCCTGTTGGTGCAGGATGATGACGGCGCAACTGATCCGCAAACCGATCTGGTTAACCGTGTGCTGGAAGACCTGCTCGCGCCACCCCGTAATTCTGTTGCAGCGCTGCGTGGTGAAAAGCGATTTGAATCAAGTTTCAGACCGACCGAGTTGCCAGAGACTACGAATGACAGCTCGCCGCGTTTCCAAAAAGACGGCGTCTATCTGATCACCGGCGGGTTCGGCGGTATTGGCCTGACGATTGCCGAAAAGATGATCCGGGACGCGGGTGCAAATGTCGTGTTGCTGACGCGTAAACCCTTGCCAGACCGAGAAGGCTGGCCGCGATACCTTCGGCACAACAGCCCAAACGATCCCGTCGTCCGGCGCATTCGCGCGGTTGAACGGCTTGAGGCGCTGGGCGGGACGGTTATGATTGCTGCCGCAGACGTCTGCAACGTCGAAGATATGCGAAAGGTTGCCGCAGATATTCGGGGCAAATTCGGTGAAATAACCGGGGTTGTTCATGCAGCCGGTGTGATTGACGACGGGCCGTTGTTGACCAAAAGCCCGGCATCGGTTGAGGATGTGTTCACACCAAAAATTCATGGCGCACAGGTTCTGGATGAAGTGTTCCCGGACGGCTCGATTGAATGGTTGGCGCTGTTCTCGTCGACCAGTACGGTTACAGCACCAGCAGGCCAGATCGACTATGTTGCCGCAAACGAATACCTGAATGCTTATGCCAAAAGCCGAGCAGGGGACGCGACACGTGTTGTCGCTGTGAACTGGGGTATTTGGAACGAGGTTGGCATGGCGGCAGAGGCGATCTCTGGTCGCGTCGGCACAAAGGGTCCAGCGCCGTTTGAACCGATATCAGCCCCTCTTCTGGACCAAGCTGGATTTGATGCCGCAGGCAATCGCGTTTTCCGCGCAGAGTATTCGACCTCGGATCGTTGGGTTCTGGATCAGCATCGTACCAAGTCTGGCGAGGCTTTGTTGCCTGGCACTGGATATTTGGAGCTTGCCGCCGAAGCCTTGCGCGCGAATGGCGAAGATGGTGGTTTTGAAATCCGTGATTTGCTGTTTCTGAGGCCGTTGGATGTGTCCGACACAGAAACGCGCGCTATTCGAGTTAAACTTGAGCGGTCTGACGAAGGATATGCATTCGACGTTCGCAGCGCATGTCAGATGGACGGGCAAACCGGGTTTCAACTGCATGCCGAGGCCAAGCTTGCGCTGCATCCAATGGAGCAGGCCCAGCGCCTGAACATCAGCGACATTCAGGCTCGGTGCAAAGATAGCAGAACTGCTGCTGAAGATGGAAGCTTGAGATCACCGCAAGAAGAGCATTTGAAGTTTGGTCCCCGTTGGCGGGTTTTACGTGAGCAGTTCTATGGCTCAGGGGAAGGGATCGCAAACTTGCGTTTGCCTTTGGCCAATCGAAACGACGTAGCGCAAGGGTTTTTGTTGCATCCGGCATTGTTGGACTTGGCCACGGGCTGGGCGATGGAGCTGATTGATGACTATCTACCGACACATCTTTGGGTGCCGCTTTCTTATCGTTCAGCCAAAGTCTATGGCGCGCTGCCAGCTGAGGTTTTCAGTTGGGTCAGAATTCGGGATGATGCCCACGGCGACGATACAATGGCCAGTTTTGATGTGACCGTTTGCGATGCCGCTGGTCGGGTTCTGCTAGAGGTCGAAAAGTTCTCGATCAAGAAGTTAGAGACCGCGACAAGCCTTTCCAAATCGCCGCGACTGAACCGATCCGAGGTTGAGTTTCCAGATGCAGACCCGGAACAATCCCGACCACTTTCTGCCGTGGAAGAAAGGCTTCAACACAACCTGTCTCAGGGAATTCTGCCCAAGGAAGGTGCCGAAACATTTGAGCGCGCGTTGGCCTTGGATGTGCCGCAAGTATTCGTGTCGTCACTTGATCTGACCGCTCTTGCGGAACAGACGGCAGCGGACGCCGAGGCGCCTGAAAAGAGCGGGCAAAAGTTTGAACGCCCAGAGCTTGAGTCTGACTATGTTGAGCCTTCAAATGACATCGAACGGACATTGGCGGGTTTCTGGCAGGAACTGCTGGGGGTTGAGCAGGTCGGGGTGAACGACAATTTCTTTGACCTTGGTGGACATTCCCTGATCGCCGTGCGGCTGTTTTCGATGGTCAAGAAAGCGTATCGGACAGAGTTTCCGATCTCGATACTTTTTGAGGCGCCAACGATTGCCAAATGTGCCGAAATAATTGCTGTGCGGGTTGGCGTGTCGGTGAATGTAAAAGCCGGTGAGCCCACAACAGAAGCCGTTGAACAGCAAAAACCAACCCGCCGCTACACGCATCTGGTTGCCATGCATGACGGCGAAGGCGGGCCAAATACTCCGTTTTTCCTTGTTGCAGGAATGTTTGGCAATGTCCTGAATTTGCGGCATTTGGCCCATCTTCTTGGCGCGGACAGGCCGTTTTACGGATTACAGGCGCGCGGGCTATACGGCGAGGAAGAGCCGCATACCTCTATTGAGCAGGCAGCCACCGATTACATCGCTGAAATCCGCAGTGTGCAGCCTCATGGGCCTTATTTGCTTGGCGGGTTTTCAGGCGGGGGGATCACCGCGTTTGAAATCACAAGACAGCTTGAAGCTGTCGGCGAGAAAGTCGCCATGCTGGCAATGTTGGATACTCCATTGCCCGTCCGCCGTTCATTGACGGCAAGGGACAGGGCCGTGATCCAGTGGCAGGAACTGCGAAACGGTGGACCGCGATACGTTGCAAGATGGCTGGGAAACCGCATTCGTTGGGAATTGTCCAAGTTGAAACCGGGTGGAGCAGAGCCTTTAGAAAACGACACACATAGTTTTCACAACAGTGCGATAGAAGCTGCGTTTCTTGAAGCTGCCCATAGTTATCCGATGCATGTTTGGGACGGTCCACTGACCTTGTTCCGACCACCGCTTTCAGGCAAATGGCAAGTTGCCGATGGCCGCTGGGTGGACAGTCAGCGGGCCTATATTTTGCCGGACAACGATTGGGGTCGGTGGGTGCCAGGTGTTCAAGTTGTTGAAGTGCCGGGTGATCATGATTCAATGGTGTTAGAGCCGAATGTTCGCGTTCTTGCGGCCAGAATGCGCAGTCGCGTTGAGGCGGCGGAAACCCGGATCAAGGCTGATCGCAACGGCGGTCCACTTTCGCAGGCAGCGGAGTGATGTCATGACCGAACCCACATTGCTGACAATCATTTTGAACTACCGAACCGCAGACATGACGCTGAAATCGGCTGAGGCCGCATTGACGGCAATGGAGGGAATTTCCGGAGCTCTGGTCATTGTTGACAACGATTCCGGGGATGGTTCTTTCGAGCGTTTGCAGGCCGCAGCTCAGAACCGAGGTTGGGTTGAGAATGATCATGTGCGCGTATTGCAAGCAGGTCGGAATGGCGGGTTTGGAGCAGGGAACAATGTGGGCATTCAAGCCGGGTTGCCGGATGGAACTGACCCTGATCTGTATTATATTCTCAATTCTGATGCCTTCCCGGACCGGCAGGCAATCCGGCGCTTGATCAGCGAACTCGATGATCACCCGTCAGCAGGACTTGTCGGAAGTTATATTTGTGGCGAGGTCGGTGACCCGCATCTGACGGCGTTTCGGTTCCCATCCATCCTTGGAGAGCTTGAAGGCGCGGCACGGTTTGGGCCAGTCAGTCGGCTGCTCAGGAACTTTATCGTTCCGCTGCCAATTCCTGCGAAAACCCGCCGTGTTGATTGGCTGGCAGGGGCGAGCATGATGATACGCCGGTCCGTGCTGGACCAAATCGGGTCTTTTGACGAACAATTTTTCCTCTATTTTGAAGAGACGGACCTGTGTTTACGGGCAAAGCGGGCCGGTTGGGAAACGCGTTACGTGCGCGACAGCAAGGTCGTGCATATCGGGTCAGTATCAACAGGCATGAAGACCTGGAGGCGGATGCCTGAATATTGGTTTGACTCGCGCCTGCATTATTTCAACAAGAACCACGGCAAGACCTATGCGGCAGCTGCGACCTTTGCGCTGGTTTTGGGTGGCCTCATTTTGCGCGTCAGAAAATTGGTTCAGCGGAAATCTGGCGGGGACCCGCCGTACTTTCTGCGTGACCTCGTTCGGCACTCAATTCGTAATGCATTTCGTTCTGCTCCAAAGATCCTTCACCTACCGCAAGCCAAGGCACGCCTTGGTCCGCGTCTCAAGAATTCCAACCTCCAACCCGTTGATCGGAGAAACCCATGAGTAAATTTTCAAGCATAATTGTCGGTAATGGATCTCTGCTGGTTCAGTGCGGTGAAATTCTGTTGGCGCGCGGGCACAACATTCAAGCCATCGTGACGGAAAACCCGGATATCGCCTCTTGGGCTGAAGCAAAGGGAATTCCAACAGAATCGATGGGGCAGGATATTTGCACCCGATTGGGCGGGAACAAGTTTGATTGGCTCTTCAGCATCGCAAATCTGACAATGATACCAAGCGATCTGCTGGGCTTACCTCGTCGTGGGGCCGTCAATTTTCACGACGGACCTTTACCAAAATATGCGGGCCTGAATGCGCCGGTCTGGGCTTTGATCAACCGGGAAACGAACCACGGTATTACGTGGCATATGATGAAAGATGGCGTTGATGAAGGCGACATCATAGAGCAGCGCATGTTCGATTTATCGCCGACTGAAACCGCGCTGACGTTGAACACAAAGTGCTATGAAGCGGCGATCGACAGCTTTGGTCCATTGGTGACACAGCTTGAAACCGGGGCACCGGAAACGCGCGTTCAGGATTTGGAACAGCGAACATATTGCGCGCTTGCCGACCGTCCGAGGGCTGCTGGGTGGCTTGATTTAACTCAGGATTCCGGCTCGATCATTGCGCTTGTCAGGGCGCTGGATCACGGGGCGTACTGGAACCCATTGTGCTGTCCGAAGATAGAAGTCGGTGGTCAGATTGTGCTTGTCGGGACGGCGTCAAATGCAGGTTCCGCAATGCCAGAGGTTGTGCCGGGGACGGTGCTTGAAGTTTCTGAGACGGTTTTGGTTGTCGCAACATCAACGGGGCCGGTTAAACTGGAAACGCTGTCAGACATCTATGGAGACCCGATTGATATCAGATCTCTGGCGAAGTCTGGGGAACGCCTCGGAAATCTAAGTGCTGCTCAGGCCAACGTCCTGACAGCGGAAATATCGAAAGCTGCCAGGACAGAGCCATATTGGCGTGCGCGCCTGAGGTCCCTTGTTCCGGCGGAGGCACCTCTAGCGGAAGCATCTTTGGGCACGCCCAAATTTGAGCAGCGTGACCTTCCATTTCTGTCACCCTTCGGGGACAGCAGGATTTTGGCCATCATCGGAGCTTGGCTTGCGCGGCTGAGTGAATCGTCCACGTTTGATCTGGCTTATCGAAACTGGTCTGACACTGCCGAAACACCGGCAGATTATCTGAGCGATTGGGTTCCTCTGCGGTTAAAGACGTCTAGTGAGCAAACATTTGGTGAGCTCGCAACCGAGACCTCCATCGAGCTGGATAACGCGCGGAAAGCGGGCCGGTTTGCCCGAGACTTGAGCGCCCGAGACCCAGAGATTGCAAAGCCTCGAACTCCGGAAATTGCAATCGTTGAGAAC
>Ga0316204_10003710_pt1 | contig 29638 bp, 25 predicted proteins | sample 6monrhotite_MG_2_FD_205661 | JGI IMG/M metagenome (GOLD analysis project Ga0316204, IMG submission 205661) | Microbial mat bacterial communities from mineral coupon in-situ incubated in ocean water Damariscotta River, Maine, United States -... | ecosystem: Environmental > Aquatic > Marine >...
ACCAACCTGCCTGTTTTTGCTGACAGTGTTGGCCATTTCAGGGTGTTTATCACAGCGCCAAAACCCGGACAAAAGCGTAGCCCTGTTGTCTTTACACTTACCAACACTGCAACAGACGAAAGAGACCGTTACGAAGGCCTCTTTGTGAGTGAGAAATAAATCATGCCCGCTGAAGAAACAAACCAAACAGAAACAGGCCCGCGCAAATCGGATAAATATATCCCTTGGTATTTTGTCGCCTTTTTTGCGGTGTTCTTAAGCTTCGATGCAGTCTTTTACTATATGGCCTCTACCAGCCACACAGGCGTGGTGGTGGAAAACAGCTACCAGCACGGACTGGACTATAATGACGTGGTTTCTGCCGCCGAAACACAGACAGCACTTGGCTGGCAAAGTGAAATAACCTTCACAAATACTGGCCAGCTTGAATTACAGCTAAACAACACTGGCGGTGATCCGGTTACCGCAGCAACCGTTACCGCACGGTTTTTTCGGCCAACGCAAGCTGGGGGTGATTTCACCATCGCACTGAATGACACTGGAAGTGGTCTTTACCGGTCAGATCAAATTAATGCCGCACCCGGCCAGTGGGAAATAAGGGTCTATGTACTGTGGAAGCAACAGCACTATCAGGTAAACAAGCGGGTTCTTGTTCCAAAATAATAAACTGCAAACATTGCGGTTCGCCGTGTTCTGCTGATAACAGCTTTTGCTCTCCAAGCTGCAAAGCTGCACATTTGGCAGACAGCGATACCAGTGCGCCGATCTTATTTTCACCGGCAGCTACGGCAGACGAAAAAGGCGAATTTCAGCTGGAACTGGGCATTGAAGGCATTCACTGTGCATCCTGCATCCGTCTGATTGAAAATGCGCTGGCGGAAAATCCGGACGTAACAGCCGCACGGGTAAACATGAGCACCGAGCGCCTCACCGTTGCATGGCGCGGCACACAGGCACGCGGTGATGCCCTTGCCCACCAGGTGCAACAGCTTGGGTACAGGCTCTATGATCTCAACGTCAAAAATGATGCATCAACGGCTTCCGACGCTGAAAAGGAATTAATCAGAGCTATCGCCGTAGCAGGCTTTGCTGCCGGTAACCTGATGCTGTTATCTGTTGGCCTGTGGACATCCACGGCTGAAGCTATGGGCATGGCCACGCGCGAACTGTTTCACTGGCTTTCGGCCCTGATAGCCCTGCCAACAGTAATTTTCGCAGGCAGGCCTTTCTTCCGCTCGGCCATTGCCGTTCTAAAGTCCGGCCACACCAATATGGATGTGCCTATATCGCTTGCAGTAACCCTTGCCTGCGTGATGAGCATTTCCGAAATCATACGCGGCGGCGAACATGTCTATTTCGATTCCGCTGTTATGCTATTATTTTTCCTGCTGATAGGGCGTTACCTGGATGCACGTGCCAAAGGAAAAGCGCGACAATCCGCTTCCAGACTATTATCAAAGCTTGCAGGTACAGCCACCGTTTTTGAAAATGGAAATCTGGTTCAGCGCCCGGTAAAAGACCTTGCCGCAGGAATGCGTGTGCTTATTGCTGCTGGCGAAAATGTCCCGGCTGACAGCACAGTGTGCAAAGGCGCAAGCGATATCGATATGTCGCTGATTAACGGTGAAACCATGCCGCTCAGTGCGTCAAGCGGCACACCTGTTTTTGCTGGCACATTAAATTTAACCGCTCCCATTGAAGCCATCGTTGACAAAGTTAGCAACAAAAGCCTGCTCAGTGAAATTGTGCGCATGATGGAAGTTGCCGAGCAAGGCGCTGCAAAATATGTACGGCTCGCAGACCGGGCTGCGGCGCTTTACACGCCTGTTGTGCATGCTTTTGGTGCCCTTACTTTTTTGGGGTGGTGGGTGCTTATGCAGGCCCCGTGGCAGGTTTCGCTGTTACATTCGGTTACGGTGCTGATCATCACATGTCCCTGTGCTTTGGGGCTGGCGGTACCCGTGGTGCAAGTGCTGGCAAGCGGGGAACTGCTAAAAAGTGGCATTCTTCTAAAGTCCGGCGATGCGCTTGAACGCTTATCGAAAGTGGATACGGTCGTTTTTGATAAAACCGGCACACTGACACTGGGTACACCTGAGCTGGTTAAAGGGACTTACAGCGAAGACCATATGCAGATGGCAGCCTCGCTTGCCTCGCATAGTCGTCATCCACTATCAAAGGCGCTTGCTGCAGCTTTCAGCGGTACGCTGCTTGATGCAGAAGTTGAAGAAGTTCCTGGAAAAGGCCTGTCCGCCACCGTTGCAGGTCTCACCGTTCAGCTGGGCAGCCGTATCTGGTGTGGCCCCGAAGGCGGGACAGAAGATACGGACCTGGAACTTTGGCTAAATATGGAGGGCACTCCTGCAGCCCGCTTCACCTTTGCTGACACTCTGCGTATTGATGCCGCCGACACTGTGCGCAAACTGCACCAAATGGGTCTGGATACAAGAATTCTGTCCGGGGACCGGCAGGCCACTGCCAAACGGGTGGCAGACACACTTGGTATTTCTGAAACTATCGCCGAAGTATCGCCAACAGAAAAGTGTGCCTATTTGAACGCCTTAAAAGCCGAAGGCAAACATGTGCTAATGGTAGGCGATGGCCTTAATGATGCGCCTGCGCTTGCAGCCGCTGATGCATCCATGTCGCCTTCCTCTGCAATCGACATCGCACAAAATACTGCTGACATTGTATTTCAAGGTGACAAGCTTACACCGGTGGTGCAGTCAATCTACATCGCCCGCCGCAGCACAAAACTGGTACGGCAAAACTTCGGCCTTGCGGTGGCGTATAACATTGTTGCCATACCGCTTGCTGTCGCTGGCTTTGTAACACCTTTGATTGCCGCAGCGGCCATGTCTGGCTCGTCGCTTATCGTTATTCTGAATGCCTTCCGCCTAAAGAAAAGAGCCAAAATCTGATGGATGTGTTGCTGTATCTTATTCCAATTGCGCTTGGCCTCGGGGCGATTGGGCTTGTCGGGTTTCTGTGGACGATGAAGAACAATCAGTATGATGATATGGAAGGGGCCGCACACCGGATTTTACTGGATGATGAAGACGAAGAACCAACCGTCAAAGAAAACGAGGATGGTAAAAAAGGCGGCTCCTGATCTACCCTTCATTCCTTCTCAAGCCTGTCATCCCTCCACAAGAATAACCCGAAAATCATTTACATTGGTCAGGGTTGGCCCTGTTTTTACAAGCCCTCCAATTCGCCGGAATAGTTCATAGGTATTATTATCCGTAAGGTAGTTTTCGGCAGAGATACCTTCGCTCTGACAGAGCCGGATAAAATCACTGCCCAGAATAGCGCCTGCCACATCTTCGGTTCCGTCAATACCGTCGGTATCACAGGCCAAGGCAGAAATACCCTCTGCACCCTTTAGGGCAATTGCAAGTCCGGTTAAATATTCCAAATTCCGGCCACCGCGCCCTCTGTGGTTTCTAACCTCAACTGTTGTCTCACCCCCGGAGATAAGCGCCCACTGTCCGCCTTTGCTGCGGTACTCCAGCGCCAAACGTGCATGCTCTGCACCCAGCTTGTGTGCACTACCTTCCAGGTCATCTCCCAAAACAACCGGTTGCCATCCTTTTTGACGGGCCATATCAGCCGCCGCCACAAGGGCGTCACTTGCTTTGGCAATAACCTCGGTATGACATTTTTCAAAAGCTGCATCTCCGGGAAACAAGCTTTCATTCGTTTGGTTTCTTAAGGCAGCAACAATCGCTCCGTCACCGTTCCAGTGGTATTTACGCAAAATATCTTCTGCGTCCCTCATACTGCTTGCATCCGGTTCCGTTGGCCCTGATGCCACATCCCCTTTAAAGTCACCGGGTACGTCTGATATAATAAAGCTATAAAGGCTTGCCGGCATTACTGCTCTGGCAAGCCTGCCACCTTTAATTTTTGAAAGGTGTTTGCGTACGCAGTTTATCTCTGCAATTGGTGCGCCAGATCTTAACAGGAATTTGGTTACCTGCTGCTTTTGGGCGAAGGTGATTTCATCAACCGGCGCAGCGAGAAGCGAAGATGCTCCCCCTGATATCAAGGCGATAACACGGTCACCATCGGTAGCGCTTTCTGCCAAAGCCAACATTTTCGGGGCGGCAGCCAAGCTCATTTCATCAGGTACCGGGTGACCTGCCTCAATCACCTCAAACGTCTGGGGTAGGCCATCAAGGGCATGCCCGTGTCTTGTAACCACCAGCCCTTCAACCGGACCGTTCAGCGTTGCAGCAGCCACTTGTGCCATTGATGCTGCCGCTTTACCTGCTGCCAAAATGATAGTTCGGCCCGCTATGGCCTTGGTGGGCAGGTGCGCCGCCAAACAAGCCGCCGGGTGCACCGCCTGCACGGCATGTGCAAACAGGTTCTCCAAAAATGCTGCATTCAATGATTGTTGCTCCACCTTGTCACCTTCTTTACCAAAACCGTTCAGCCACACGCATGCTACCCTAACCCGTCAACCAGGAAGGAACCTTTTTTAAATAAGAGAAAGCCACTATTTATTGTTGGTCTCGCAGGGGAAATCACCGGAGGTCCAGAAGAAATAACTGACCTTTTCCGTCGTCATTACGCTAGTCTCTAAAGCATAATCATACCATTCAGGCTGCAACACGGGAGAGGTGAAATGACAAAGAAATTATCCTGGGTAATATTTTTGATATCAGGGCTGTCTTTGTTTACGGCCTTTTCAGTAGCGGCAGCAGACAGCAACTCCAAGGCATCCACGGAAGCCGTACTCATCAAAAATGCCCAAATTTACGATGGTAGCGGCCAAGCCAGTTACAAAGGGGATGTACGCCTCCAAAACGGTATTATTACCGCCATCGGCAATTTGAACGCTCAGGAAGGCGAAAATATATGGGACGCTCACGGGCTTGCGCTAGCCCCTGGTTTTATCGACCCACATAGCCACTATGCCAGTTCGTTTACCGCAAAACCCGCCCCTGCCAGTGTGCTCGCACAGGGTATAACAACAATTGTATCCGGCGTTGATGGCTATACAGCCAAGCCCATAAAAGAAATATTCACAGAATTTGAGGCACATCCGGCAGCGGTTAATTTGGCAGCGTTCGGGCCGCACAATAATTACCGGGCGGTGGTTATGGGCGACGATTTTCGCCGCATTGCAACAGCAGAAGAAGTTGCCGCAATGGCAAACCTGCTGCAAGCGGATTTAGCCCTAGGGGTTTTAGGGCTGGGCACCGGCGTTGAATACGAGCCCGCGCTTTATTCAAATACGCAGGAACTAATCGCTTTGGCTAAGGTAGCAGCACAAAAAGGAGGGCGCTACACAAGCCATATACGCAGCGAAGATGTAGCATTTGATCATGCGCTTGAAGAGCTGATCATCATTGCGCGCGAAGCGAAAATCCCGGCGAATATCAGCCATATGAAACTGGCAATGGCGGCTTTGTGGGGGCAAGCACCTGGCGTTGTGGACACCCTGAATAAAGCGCGCGCCGAAGGCCTGAATATTACCGCCGATATATATCCCTATAATGGCTGGCAATCCACCATGCAGGTGCTGTTGCCAAACCGGGATTTGGATAACCGTGAGGCCTATGTTTACGCGCTAACCTCCATAGCTTTGCCGTCCACAATCATCGTGACACTCTATGAACCAAATCCGTCCTATGTTGGCAAAACACTGGCGCAAATTGCACAGCAAGAAGGCGCTGATCCAGTAGATATGCTAATGGAAATGGTCCAGACAACCAGTAGTAAAAAAATGGATGAAATGATCATTGGCCGCAACATTTCAGAAGACGATGTTCAAAATTTTATACAGTGGCCTTTCACCAGCATTTCCTCTGATGGCATGACCGATGACCGTCACCCGCGCGGCCAAGGGGCGTTCCCAAGGGTTTTAGCGCGCTATGTGCGGGAACGGGGAATATTGTCCTTGCCGGAAGCCATTCGTAAAATGACCAGCCTAACAGCAGCAAGCCTGGGGCTTAAACAGCGCGGATTACTGAAAGAAGGCTTTGCGGCAGACATTGTGGCCTTTGACCCTGCAACAATCACAGACCACGGCACCTTCACCAATCCGGTTCAATATGCCACCGGGATTAAAGCCGTATGGGTGAACGGCCTTCAGGTTTGGGACGGTGAAAAAGCAACGGAAAACAGGCCGGGTAAAATACTGCGCCGCAATCAGTAAAGCTTTTGCCAAAATACTGATTACCGAAATGCCTCGACAGAAACTTTTCGGTCAGACACTAATGCGTACAGGAAAAAGGCTAAAGGAGAGAAACCCATCAAAGGCCCTTACAAATTAGACAAGATAGATATCAAGATACTCTCTGCCCTGCAGCGGGATGGGCGCATGACAAAATTGCAGCTCTCAGAAGAGGTTTCCCTTTCAGCGACACCTTGCTGGGAAAGAATGAAAAAGCTTGAAAAAACGGGCATCATTCAAGGCTATCATGCAGCGTTTGACCTTAAAGCCTTAACCGGCGTTTTTTATTCCCGTGTTGAAGTTACCCTTAAAAACTATTCCATGATGACTGCGGCAAAATTTGAGAAATTCATCAAATCCATGCCGGAAGTAATTGAATGCGAGTCTGTGCTTGGCAGCCTTGATTATGTTTTGAAAGTTTTGTCCCGCAATGTGGAAGACTATCAGGAGACTATCGAAAGACTTTGCGAACAGAGCGGCGTGGAAATTGATTTCAGGACCTTCCCTGTTTCCAAGGTAATCAAAGAACCTAACCAAACGGATGTTCTGGAGATATACAATACATTCGTTGAACAATAGAAGCTTGGCCTAGCCCCAAACATCCACCGGCGGAAGATGAAGCATGTTGCCGTCATAGGTTAGATGCTGCGCCCGGTCTTTTGCCAAAAGCAGCGGGCCATCCAGATCACAAAACTCTGCATCTGCTCCAATCAGCATTGCGGGTGCCATGGCAAGTGATGTGCTTGTCATACAGCCCACCATAATTCTCAAGCCTCGTTTTTTAGCCTCTTTTGCCAGCAACAAAGCCTCGGTAAGTCCGCCGGTTTTATCGAGCTTTATATTGATAAATTCATATCTGCCAACCACCTCGTCCAGCGACCTGCGGTCAAGACAAGATTCGTCTGCGCAAAGCGGAATACTTCCATTATAGGTGCTCAGTATCTGGTCAGCGCCGTGCGGAAGCGGCTGTTCAATCAGGGCCACGCCCTGCGCCGCAAAAGCTGGCACCAATCGGTTAAGCTCTGCAAAAGCCCAGGCTTCGTTAGCGTCAACAATAAGGATGGAATTGGGGGCCGCTTTTCTAACCGCCGCCAGCCGGTCCAGGCTTCCGTCAGTTCCTAATTTTAATTTCAGCAGGGATTTACGGCGGTGCGCATGGGCTTCTTTTGCCATTTCCTCCGACGTATTAATGGAAATTGTATAGGCCGTGACAAGCGGCTTTTCCAACCCTATACCGGCAATATTCCAAGCCCGCGTACCCTTTGTTTTTGCTTCCAAATCCCACAGTGCACAGTCAACCGCATTGCGGGCTGGTCCTGTAGGCAGCAGGTCTTGCAGCGCTTGCCGGGTCAGGCCGTTTTCAATTTCAGGGCGTATGTTTTCAATAAGGCCTTCCACATGGTCCATTTGGGTTTCATCAGATTCGTGCGGCTCGCATTCCCCGCGTCCAACAAAGCTTCCGTCCCTGATTTCAACCGTTAAAACATAGCTTTCCGTAAGGCTGGCCCGCGAAATATTAAAGGCTTTCAATAATGGCCATGCTTCTTTTGTGATGCGGAGTTTTCTCATTTCAGCAGCCTAAATTTTTAACAATAGCCGCCACACCTGTGCGCACAGGATCGCAGCAAGGCAAACCATAGATGTCTTCGGTTTTTTGAACATAGTGTTCAAATTCTTCCTCTGACAGGCCAGAGCTGTTGATGCATACCCCCGCAAACGAGGCGTTTTTGTTGGTTAGGTGCGCCGCAGCCAAATATCCTTTCATGCAGGCCCCAAATTCAGGGATGGGAAAATCGGGAAAACCGTCAATATGGGTACGCGAGGCATCATGGCACAGCACCATTTTATCTGGCTGGCTACCATGCACCAGCCCCAATGTTACACCAGCGTAAGACGGATGATACAGCGAGCCCTGACCTTCAATTATATCCCAGTGATCCGTGTTGTTTGGGGGCGACAGCGTTTCAGTTGCACCCGCAATAAAATCAGCAACAACAGTATCAACCGACACACCGCTTCCGGCGATAAAAATGCCAGTTTGTCCTGTGGCACGAAAATCGACGTTATACCCGGATGCCTTCATTTCTTTTTCAAGCGCAAGTGACGCAAACATTTTGCCAACAGAGCAATCCGTGCCAACGGTTAAAAGCCGGTTTCCTGAGCGCTTTTTACCGGAACCTACCAGAAAAGGCCCTTCAGGTTGGCGCACATCAAAAAGTTTGCGTCCAAACTTTTTGGCAGTGGCCGCAATTTCCGTATTGTCGCTAAGGCGGTCATGCAAACCTGCCGCAATATCCAACCCTTTTTCCAAAGCCTGCAAAATGGCAGGGATCCAGCTTTCAGTAATTTTCCCGCCGTCTGGCGCAATACCAATTAGAAGCGTTTTAACGCCCGCACTAACAGCTTCATCCAGCCCCATATCCTTCAGGCCCAAATCAACCGTTGCTTTCTCTGACCGAAATTGCCCCAAACAAATTTCCGGGCGCCAATAAGCAACACCGGAAGCTGTTTTTATATTTTGGAGGTCAGTTTCATCCCCCAGAAAAAGCAAATATGGTTGTTGCATCAAAGTCTCCCGTCAAAAATTTGTCGAATTAAGACTATCAGAATAAAAGCGGGAAAGTGCCTAAAAGAAAGCCCTGTTCGCCTGTATCCGGTCTTTACTGTGCTAAAAATACAGCTGATTTCTCTGGTGAAGCACCTTGCTAACAATACTGCCGGGCCCTAGCCCGTTACCATACGGCATAAGGCGTAATTTCCTCTCAAGTATAGATAAATTCGATGGCTATGACCGGAAAGAACAGGATTTATGTTGATTTCCTCTCTTTGTACCGTGATACCTTCAAGCACCGTTGGGTGTGAATATAAAAGGGGTGTTACTTGTCAAAGCCATTACACAAAGAGCCGAGCCTGTTGGATGCGGTTATTCCGGTTGGATTTCTGGTAACCCTCCTGTTTGGTTCCGTATATCTTTACGGCGCAGATTCATCTTACGGCGCAAACCAAATAGCCCTGATATTTAGCGGCGGCGTTGCACTGCTGATTGGCTGGAAAAACGGCCATCGGTGGATAGATATAGAAGAAGCAATTGCCGGCGGCATAGCCAAAACCTTCGGTGCCATGTTGATATTGCTAACAGTAGGCGCCTTAATCGGTTCGTGGATACTCGCAGGCATTGTTCCAGCCATGATATATTACGGCCTGCAGTTCATTAATCCCGATATATTTTATTTCACTGCTTGTCTGTTATGCGCACTCACAGCGATATCTATTGGCAGTAGTTGGTCGGCTGCCGGTACGGTTGGTATTGGCTTGATGGGCGTATCAGCGGGGCTTGGCCTCTCACTTGAAATAACCGCAGGGGCTATTATATCCGGCGCGTATTTTGGTGACAAAATGTCACCCTTGTCTGACACAACAAATTTGGCCCCCGCCATCGCCGGGGGGGATCTTTTTTCCCACATCAGGCATATGGCCTGGACAACAATACCCGCCATTACCCTTGCACTTATCCTGTATGCGATTTTGGGTTTTACCGCCGATGTTGACGTAACGACAATCAACCTGAATGAACGGCTGGCCCAAATTGATCAGGCTTTTAACATCGGCCCTCACTTGATGATTCCGCTGGTGGTGGTATTGGCTCTGGCCATTAAGGGTTATCCCCCTTTTCCCACTCTGTTTTTTGGCGCTCTATTGGGGGCCGTGTTTGCCCTTCTCTTTCAGCAGGACACCATTTTAACATTTGTTAATAACGCAGAAGCTGGCGAAGTACGAAATTTAATAGACGGGGTTTGGCGTTCCCTCTTTGGCGGGTACCAGTCTTCCACCGGGAACGCTGAAGTTGATGCTTTGTTGAGCCGCGGCGGCATGGCCAGCATGCTCAATACCATTTGGCTGATCATATGCGCGATTGTTTTTGGTTCAATCATGGAACATCTGGGTTTATTGAAGCGACTTGTTGTTGGCTTAATCGGCCTTGCTAAAACCCAAGGGTCACTCATACTTTTAACTGCATGCACCTGTATTGGGGTGAATATTATCGCAGCCGACCAGTATATTTCCATCGTACTGCCCGGGCGCATGTACCGTATTGAATTCCGCAATCGGGGGCTTGCCTCAAAAAATCTTTCCCGCGTGCTGGAAGACGCAGGAACTGTAACCTCGGTATTGATACCCTGGAATACGTGCGGTGCCTTTATGGCAGGCACGCTCGGCGTGGCGACATTTGATTATGCAATGTTTTGTTTCTTCAATCTGGCCAGCCCGTTCTTTTCAGTTCTCTATGGATACCTGAACTTCAAAATCACCCCTGTTGAAGCAGAAGAAGCAGCCCCCGCATAAGGCACAGCAAAGCCCTGATAAAAGCTATCTACTCAACACTTTAATACATTCATAGCCCATGCGCTCAGTACAAATGCCGACGATATGGTCGAACGCTGCCATGATGCCCGCATCGCTCCTTAATGGCTCACCTCGGTAATGTTCGAGGTGGCCGTACATCAATTGCCGCATCACCTGCAGCTGGCCGCACTGGCGGCCAAATTCATCGTCGTGGCACGCATATATTTCGCGTGCCGCGTTTCTGGCGAACTTCCATGTGTCTTCTCTGCTATTGGTCTCTACGGTGATATGCAGGCTCGGTGATCTACCTATCAAATAGAAGTCCCAAACCGTGTTCTTTCTGGTCTTAGCACCCGCATGCATACGCTCGCTATCTGATTGCTCCAGCAAGATACCCATTTCCTTGCCATAACTTCTGTAAGTCATGCGCCAAAAGCCGCTTGGCAGAATATCGATGCTCGGCCGACCATCTCGCTCCTCAACGTCCAATCGTTTCCCTTTGACACTCAGCCAATATTTTGGGCCTGTGTCAGAATCGGCATTCATTTGACCAAGGTCCGCGTTAGTGACACACAGCCGCTTGCCCGCAAGGTCGCACTGTTGAAGCGGTTGGCTATGCATGCGTTTGTCTTGCAGCGGCAGTTCGGGCGGCATCTGCACCGCGAAAAGGAATGCTGCGACGAACAAGTTCATGGGCTAACCACGAGAAATAGAACGACTGCTAAAATCACTATTGCAAAGATCATCAGCTCCTCCTATTTGCACCAGCAAAAACCACGCATCAATCAAATCGATTGCCGCGCCTATTGCGGCGTTTTCGCCTGCCATCTCTTGTCCACATATCAATGAAGATGAAGGACAATACTTCAAACAAGATTTCAAAAATAATCACGTCAATGCTCCTTTCACGCCGGTTGTAGGGTGCCCCGAAGAGCACCCCAAACCGCTATTTACTCAGCAGCATCAATCGGTTTTGGGCCGGACGGCGCATCCATATTTTTGAAGGCTTTGGTCAAACCGTTCAGATCGCCGCCTGCAAGGCCAACTTCTGCCATCAGGCTATCAACCAGTGGTGCCTGCGCGCGGTACTTCAATGCTGAAGACACAACTTTATCAGCCAAGTTCCCGTCACTTGAACCCGAGCCCGCGCTAACGCTTTCGCCGTTTACGTTCGTTGACGTAACCCCGTTCAAGCCGTCCAGCTGGATGATTTTAATGTCGTCAATCGCTTCCATTGGCTTGGCGCTTTCGCGGATAATGTTTTCCAAATTGCCAATCAGCTCCAGCTTCACTTTCATGTCGATCTGATTTGACGACAGCAAGTTCGCCGCTTCGTTAAGTGCCTGGCTACCCGCTGCATCAACCGCATAGCGAATTTCAGCTGCCGCTGCCCGCATCTTTTCGGCTTCAGATTCAGCTTCTGCGGTGATGCGTTCCTGATCGGCCCGACCGCGCGCACTTTCGCGCAGCGCTTCAGCTGTATCAGAAGCCGCTGTTTTCTCGGCCGCCGCTGCGATGGTGATACCCAGCGCCTCGCGCTCCGCTTCTTTGGCTGCTTCGATCAGCTCGATCTGCTTCTGGCGGTCGGCAATCTCGGTTTCACGTGCCGTCGATACTTGCTCCTCGGCTTTCACCGCGATTGCACGCGCTGCATCCGCCTCGGCTGCGGCTTCAGACTGTTCGCGAGATTTCTGTTGAATTGCAATATCACGTTCCTGCTCCGCGAGCTCCACAGCTTTACGGCGCTCAATATCCTGCGTTTCAACAGCGCGGTTTTTAGCGATATCCTTTTCCTGAATGAGCTTTTCTTTCTCGATGCGTTCTTCTGCGACCACACGCTCGGCTTTAATCTGCGCTTGCTCGGCATCACGCTGTTTGTCGGCCTGCTCTTTGGCGATTTCAGCCATCTGCGATGCCCGGCGGATCTCAACCTCGCGCTCTTGCGCCAGCTTCGCATATTCTTCTTCCCGCTTGATTTCGAGCGTTTCTTTTTCGGTTTCCAGGTTCTTGTTACGGATCTGAACTGCGGTATCCTGCTCGATATCGTTACGGATTTTCTTGCGCTGTTCGATTTCTTCGGTGAGGCGTGTCAGGCCCTCAGCGTCAAACGCGTTATTGGGATTGAAAAATTCCATACCCGTCTGGTCGAGGCCCGTAAGAGAAACTGCCTCTAGCTCGAGACCGTTCTTGAGCAAATCTTCTGATACCGCCTGCTGCACTTTCTGGACAAACTCCACGCGTTTTTCGTGCAGCTCCTCCATCGTCATTTCAGCTGCTACAGACCGGAGCGCATCAACAAATTTACCTTCAATCAAGTCCTTAAGCTGCTCCGGGTGCATGGTTCTTGTACCCAGTGTCTGCGCGGCATTGCCGATAGCCTCTGCTGTCGGCTGAACACGCACATAAAATTCGGCAATCACGTCAACACGCATGCGGTCACGAGTGATCAGTGCCAGCTCGTTGGAGCGCGTTACTGCTAGGCGGAGCGTATTCATATTCACTGGAATGGTTTCATGCAGTACGGGGAAAACCAGCCCGCCGCGGTCCATGAAGACCTTCTGTCCGCCCATGCCCGTACGCACGTAGCTGGTTTCTTTACTGGCGCGTCTATAAAGCCGCGCAAAAATGATCCCAATTGTAAGCAGGCCGAAAAGACCAATGCCTGCATAAACGGCTATATTCATGATATTCTCTAGCATAAAAATATTCCCCAATTTGATGCCCTTTCGGGCGTGAAAAATGGCCGGTAACAAAGCCTGTTGCCTGTTATAGGTAGGTCACAAGATGCCCGGCAGTTAGATATTCAATCAGTCTTCGGCATCTGCTTTGATGCCGTAAAAAATGGCGCCGTCCTGGCGCACAATCAAAACACTGCTACCTTGCGCAAATTCATCGCCTGCATTGTCTGGGGCAAGCATCAAATAGTGCGTGGTGCCGTGTTGGTCTCTAAACTTGGCCTCGGCTGGTGACCCTTCACTTGCGGTTCCCAGTGTGATTTTGGCTGTATGGCCAATGAATGTCGCAGTAGAGACCGCCGACGTTTCGTCACGCGGCATTATTTTCGCGAGCACCCCAGCAAACAGCCGCACGCCCGGCAGCGCTAAAAAAACCGCAATTATTGCTGCCACCACAGCCGGTAACATCCAGCCGGTCATGCCGAATAATATTTGCTGAAGCGCCAAGCCAACAATGCTGAAACTCGCTAAAAAAGCGATCAATATCGCAATCATCGGCACCTGTTTTACGCGCATCCAGGTAAGCAGTTCACCAAAAGCACCATGATCGCCAATATTGAGGTCTGCATCAAAGTCTGCATCAGGCATCAAATTGTCCAGCAAGCCTGAAACTGCAAATCCGAGCAGCATTCCAACGCCTTCCATCAGGCCGATAGCCAGCATCAATCCTATCGCGACAGCAAAAGGCAAATTTTCAGGCATAAATAATATATCGATCATGGTTTGATCTCTTTCGCGTAGGGGATAGGTAATGGATGTTTGGTTGGATGCCCCCTCTCCTTGGAGAGTTGGTCCTTCCCCAAAAGGGCCAACTTCAGGGCACCCGGCGACCCAATCGCTGCGGGGTCGCGGTAGGTGCAGCAATCACTTATAAAACTCAACCAAGCGAAAGCCACACTTTTATTTATGGTACCTAGGTTGATCTTTCCTTCATGGCCGCCAAGCGCTTTTCAATCTCTGACTGTTTCGCCAGGTCTTTCAGTTCAGCCATTTGTGCGGCATCGGCAGAGGATGTGCCAAGCATATCGCTAGCGTGTCCGCTTGCCCGGTCAAACGCAGCTGACGCCTCGTCTAGTTTACGATTTACATTGTGCGCAGCAGACGGGCTGCCGCCAGCATCAATCACCGTATTTTCAGGCTGCTCCGCCATCCGTGTTTTATAGGTACGCATTTCGTCTTGCATTTCAGCGCGCTTGGCTTTTAGCGCATCTACATACCCATCGAGTTCTTTTTCACGCTCGGCTGCGTCAGCAACAGTTTGCTCAAGCACGGGGATTTGAGCTTCCAAATCCATTTGCCTCGCAATTGCGCCTTCTGCCAAATCATCGCGGCTGTTTTCAATTGCCACCTCGATGCTTTTGGCAAGTTCTTCATGTTTGCTGCTGTTTTCAGCAAGCTTCTTACTTGCCAAGTGCCTGTCTGCGGTTGCTTTGCCGTGCTCAGCGCGTACTTCGCTAATGGCTTCTTCCACTTCTCGGATGGATTGTTCCATCACCATAAGTGGTGACGCGTTTTCCACAGCATCCACTGCTGCATTCAGGCCGCCAGAAATCAGACGCCCCACACGTGATGTTAAGTTGGCCATAGTGCCACTCCTTTTCTTCGATATAGGCTTAATTAGAAAATATTCAGATACTCGAGACAAAGTTAGCCATGCGTCAGTTGTTCTTTAGCTGCAGCTCAATCAGCTCAGTGAGTGGCTGCAGTGTGCGCCGCATAATCTGCTTGTTGAGGCAGGGAGCCTCTGTGGTAACGGCCAAGCGAGCCAATTGGTCTAAAAAACGTTGAGTACGTCTTGCTGCATCGTCTTCCATGTTACAAAGCTGATCAACGATCAATATTTCATTTTTAAAATCAACAGCTTCAAGCGTCGCCAACAAGCCTGGCAACCACTCAAGAAGCGCTCGCAAAAATTGCGAATTCTCACCACTGTCTTTTTCCAGTGTGTCCAGCGCCTTGCCGAGAGGGGCAAGGACATCAGCGGTTTGTTTGACAATACCGTCAAATGAGGCACCCTCACTTGAAAGTCGACGTGCCTCCCCCACAAGATGTCGCACCTTTTCGCTCATCGTAACTGCGTCACCCGCTGTCAAACCAGCGATAAATTCTGCATCTTGCTGTGGCAGCCTAACGCTTAACGGAACCGATTTTGCACCCATTTTATGCGCCCCCATTCATGCACCAAAATGTTTCATAACTAAACTTGAGGTTTATATGTATGCATTTGTATACAAAATTTCAAGGGGTCAAAGTCTACAAAAACTCTTATTTTTTATCATTTTCTTCTCAAAGTCCTGAATAATTGCGCTTTTCACCTTTGACATAATTGTCCCCGCAGTCCCGGCAGGGTTTGACCATATTTAGCTTTCAGGCCAGAGGTATTTTGGCTAGCTCTCCAGAACCAGCGTGGGCACGAATAGACCAAGTGTTGGTCCCGCTGCCCATTGCTTAATGGTACCAAATATATTTCTAATTAGGCCCTGCCCTGCAATGCCACTCCTGCCAACACACCTCATTTATGGGACTCCCCGACGGGTTTTACGTTAAGTGCAAAAAGCCGTTTTTGCTGTGTGGTCCCGCATCGAGACTTCAGCGGTAGAGTGAGTCATCGCCACCGGGTTTGGCAAAGATACGTCCCCGGCTTCTTAGAAAGAACAGTCTTTTGCATAAGCTGTAGATCAAGAGGATAGCGCAGCGCTTAAATTAGGATTTCTTGGAATTCGGCCACCGCAATGGTCAAAAGCTTTGGATCTTTTTGAGAGACTGCGCGGCCAATCGACAAGAGTAAGAGAAATAGTGCACTTACATATCTTACAGGTGCCTGTTCCAGCGAAATTTTCGGTATCAGGCACACCCTTAACTGTCTTTACTAAATGAACACTACCCCTTGGCTACTCGCCGTTTTACGAAACGGATCGTTACCCAGGAAAACCCGAGAACAATTGGTACAATCAGGCCGCTCACAACATCATTTGGAAACTGCAGCCCTGCCGATTTCAGCCCTTTCAGGGAGTATGAAATCAGACCGACAGCATAATAACTTATCGCGAAAACAGAGAAGCCTTCGACGGACTGCTGAAGTTTTACTTGGGTAGAGGCCTGCCGCTCCATCGAACGTAGAATCTCATTGTTTTGCCGCTTTTGCTCCATATCAATCATTGTATTCAGGAGCGTAATCGCGCGCGCGACCCGGGCTGTTAAATCACCTGCACGCTGCTTGGCCGCGTCGCAAGTGCGCATTGCTGGCCGGAACGATTTATCGAGAAACACACTCATACGCAGATGGTTTTCGAAGATTCCTTCACGTACTTCAGTCGTGCGCCGGTCAACAATATCAGCGTAGGCTTTGGCCGCTGCGAACCTGTATGCTGTTGAGGACCCTAGCTGCTCCGCGCGAGCCGCGATCCTCGTGATTTTTCTCAACAGCGTTTCTTGATGGCTATTAGACTCGTTTGCCAAAGTTGCCATTACATAGTCTAATTCAGGTTCCAGCGCATCTAGCTGTTCCATAGTATGTCGCGCAACCGGCAGGGCTTTAATTGCAAGAAATCGGTATGTTTCAATGTCTAAAAGCCGCTGCACCAGACGGGAGCGCCGCCCGTCTGTCAGGCTGATATCAACAACCAGTATCCGTAAAAACCCGTCTGTATCGAGCTTGAAGCTGGACCATACGGCCGCATGACCATCTGACATCAGGCCACCGTACAGGTTTTGGCGTCCTAACTGTATCTTGGCTTCTTTGAAAATCCCCAGCTTTTGGGTTTTTGCTACGTCTAAAAAATCGACACGCACCCCTAAGTGGCTGTGAGATAGAAAATCTTCCTGCGCGCTAGCAGGCAGGAACGACAGTGCGTCGTCGTCCTGCGTCTCATTTAGAGTTAAAAAAGTATAGCTGCTTACTTCAGTATGGCCCTCCCACTTTACTGAGAAGGCATCCATATTTGCGATATAATATTTGGCGTGCGGTGCAGTAAACCCTTCATGCGGAGCAAGACCGGCCCTTTCCAGCAACCGTGCGTTGCGGGCGGTGACAATATGCACGCAGCGCTGCCCGCTTAACACGCGCAGCCCGGGCCGCGCGTGCCATTCGTCATTTAGAGACTGGGCTTCCAGAGCGATTTTATTCTGGTCGTTCATAGCAGTTTCTCCCAAAGCCAAAAGCAATGCGCCGAGCTTAGCTATTTGGCGGCGAACAATAGTTTGCTGAGACTTTTCAAGCCTTCCAAAAGGATATCTTAAGGCACCGACAAGGCTGGCAAGAAACGGATGAGATTGCCTCGAATGTCGCAGGAAAGAAGGACATAGCTTCCTCGGCGGCTTGCTTCACTATTTCAGCAGTGTGTGCTGGATTATAACCCTCCTGGCCCGGATTTTGGACAAACCGACCCTGCTCCAACAAATGATGTTGGGTCATCAACTCTTCCTTTGCTGTAGTGAGTTGCTAAGCGCCTCGGCGCGGCATCTCAAGCGGGCCCAGAGTATCCAGATACTCGGCCCTGTTTGCCAATCCCTCCTGAGGATATGTGTGTCCTGCGTCCCTGAAACTTTTGAGCGTTTGCCCCAGGCCCTTCAGACCACGTTCGCGGGCGCGCTTCACGCGCTCTAGGTCGATCTCAATGGCGATAATTTCTTCAGTTGATGTTGCTGCATGCAGGATCTCGCCTTCGGGACCAGTAAACAGGCTACGCCCGTAGCCTTGTTCTCCAGCTCCGTTCACATCGATCACATACATTTGCTGCTGTGCCGCAGTGGCGCGGACCATAGCCAATTCAACATCTCTATCGTTTGAGTTGGTCAATGTCGGATGAATAAGGACCTCTGCTCCAGCGGTTGCTAATGCCCGGCTCAGTTCAGGGAAATGGATGTCATAACAAATAGAAAGGCCAAATCGCCCCACATCGGGTACGTCAAAAATACAAAGTTCCTGGCCCTCGGCCACCCCTGCCTCATACGGGTAAAAGGGATACATTTTCCGATAGCGCGTAACAATGTCGCCACTGGGATTAAAGACGGTTGCAGTATTATATACTTTACCGTCTTTCTTCTCATAAAGAGAACCCGATACCAGCCAAACACCTTCAGCTTTGGCAATCTTTCCAAGAAGGCCTTCTGTTGTCGAAGGAAAAGGCTCTGCCCTTGCTATGCCAGGGCCACATATTGCCAGCTCGCTCAAAACAACCATTTGCACCCACGGATAGCGCGCGGTCGCTGTGCGAATTTTCTTGGAAACCTGATTTAAATTTCCCGTCGTTGGGAGTTCAAGCTGGAGCCCTGCTATTGCAAATGGTTGCATGATAAAATCCCCCATTCTACTCGGTTATCGATGATAAATTGGATTGCCGGTCGATCAGGCGCGCAGGCATAAACACAGCCAGCAAGCACAGTATAATTCCGACAATCGACATGTTGATGATGAGGCTATAGTCCCCGCTGCGAACCATAAGCGCCACTAACATTGGGCCGGAAGCCAGCCCCATTTTTGAAAAGAACCCAGAGAGCGCGGCCATCTGACCTTCGGCGTCAAATTCGGCGCACATGCCGAAAAGATAGGGCATCATAAAGGCCCATGTAATGCCTGTAATAATGTTGGCGACAAAGAACCACGATGAATTGTCTGACCAGTGGAATAAGGCCAAGCCAACAGCAGTTACGACGAGCCCTGCCAGCATCGGAAAAAGGCGGCCATAGCGGATGCCCACAAGATAAACAACCGCAGCACCCGACATGGCAATCCAATTGGCAAGGCCCAGTTGATTGCTCATGGTGTCTATCACAAGCCCATAGCTTTCGCCGAGCCGAAATATATAGGCCGCGATGCCCATGTTGGCCGCCTGAAACAGGAATATCGCAACCAAAACAAAAGAAAGCGGACGCCACATAATACCGGCTTTGGGCGCTATCTTTTGCAGGCTGTGTTTACGTGGAGGATAGTCGGCAATGAAAGGCACCATCAAAAGTGTAACCAGGCTGAATGCCAGCAGCGCTAAAAATAACACCGATACACCGTAAACAGGTACCATCTCAGGCAAGAACTTCAAGCCAACACCGCCAAGCCCATATTGGACAAACAGCAGCATTCCAAAAGTGCGATCAGGGCTTTTGGTTCGTGCTATAACCGAAAAACCAGTACCAACAAGGAAACCCCCAACCATCCCGTGAAAGAGGCGCACTGGAATCATGATGTTGCTGTTGGAGATCTGTGTGGAAATAAGGTCGATAGTCATCAGGGCAATTAGTACGACAATCGCTGTGCGCCGCCATGGCAAACGCTTAACGGAAAACACGGCTATGAATGCGCCAATTGCAGCACCGTAGACGTTGGCTGAAGCAACAAAGCCTGCTGTTTCATCTGAAAAGCTCAGCCCTTTGACCAACCCTTCTACCAGCGCCCCAAGTATATTGACGTAAAACAAGCCTGCGGTCGCGAGGAACGATAGCAAAACAGCCGCTATGAACCCATCAGGCGCTGCTTTTGGAAATGAAAATCCGGTCCTGCCTGAAACTGTGTTTTCGGCGTCGCTCATGATGTTTCCTTGCACACTGGTTTAACCTTCGCAAAAGCCGCTATTGGCCCAGAAATAGGGTACTTGCCGCTGTCGCTGAAATAATAATAAACAGTGCCGCCAGGCATCATCACAACGGATATGCCGCCGAAGCCTGACATGAACGGTACCCAACTATCGGTTTCGCATCCGGCAAAATCTTTCATGTTCCACGCCCAGTAACCATTGTTGTAGCGCAAACGCTTGGTTTGTGCCTCCAGGCCCCAGTTGTCGGCGCGCTGTTGCAGCGCCGCGCTCAATTCGGTTTCATCAAATAGTGCGAGAAATTCTGGCGATGGGCTTGCTAATTCGGCGGACAAACGTGCGATATCATCGCGGTGGAAAATCAAGCCGTAGCCAGCGTAAGGTAACCTTACGGCACCTTCGCTGCGGCGTGTGTCATCAAGGAGCGGGCTGAGCCCAAGCAAACGCCAAACGGGCACAAGAATATCATCGTAATAATCGGCGTTTTCGCCGTTCTTTTGCTTCCAAAAGGCATCAATGGCAGCACTTAAAATATAGGTGTCCGTGGTGCGGTAAACCCAGCGTACGCCGGGCTTGTCTTTGCGCGCGAATTTGCTGCAGGAAAAATCCAACTTTTCGCGCGTATCGTTCGTATTGAAAAACGGTAGAATGTGCTCATTTTCGTCAGTGTGCGCTACAGGTGATATATAATTCCCCGATGCCATATCGAGCAAATTTTCAAGCGTTACATCCTGCCAGCGGGCGTCCTTGCATAAGGGGACAAAATCAGAAACTTTTTGCTGCATGGCACCTGGATATAGCTTTTCCAGCCGCATCAGCGCTAGTCCGGCTACCATTGATTTGGCGAGCGAATAAGACGGCAACGGCAACACGTCGCAGTAAGGATAGGTGCCAGAGCGGGTTTCGCAGCCACTGACAAAATGAACACCATCAACCACGGCGCCGAATAGGGTCATGTCGTTAGGGTCTATCAGTGTATTCTGCGCTAGAACGCCTTCACTTAGCGCTGCATGTTTTAGCTTCAGCGCTGATACTGGCTGCATCGGTAAACGGATCGCGGTTTCGGCCCTGTATCCATCTATGACCGCCTGTTCGGTGGCAACGTTCTTTACCTGCCACTCGGTTTTAAGCACAGACCATTTGTTGAATTTAAAATAGAGACAGGTTTCGCTGGCAATCTGTAAAATTGCATTCTGCGGCGTGCCTGTGGCATCTAAATTCCCCATAAGCACGCCGTTATGCACACAGTTGGCTGCCCGTTCCATCAACGCGAACGGAATTGAGTACCGGATCATACTGTTGTCCGACTGCCACACACGGCCTGGTTCAACCAGCCATTCCCACTGGTGGTGGGCATTGGCAACAGCGCCGCGGACCACCGGGATCATCGCGGTTTGATCGATAACAAAATCAAACGCAAAATCAGGCAGGCCGCGCACATCCAGCAACAAGTTCTTGGACGCGCCGTACGGGTCAGTGATTGCGTCAAATCCGTCGCTTGTAACAGTTGTTATCCGTAACGTACCTGCCTGCTGAGCTGCCGGTGCAGCAGCCCCCGCAGGCATCTGATATTCGCTAAAATCGATCGGCGCATTATAGCTGATTTTACCCGCAAGAATATCTGCACCAGTTCCAGCCGATGCGGCGCATGGCTGCATGTAAAAAAGCCCTATGGCGCCTATGAGGGTTAGAACTGTTTTCATTTGGCTGTCTCGGATATCTGCGTATCGATACTTGCAGCCTCCAAAAGGACTTTCAATGGTGCCAGTTCACGTTCGTATTGGCGCCATTTCTCAACCGAGCCCGAATGGATTGGTTCGCGAACCTGGGCAGCGCTGGCTGTCGCAGTCGGTGTTGTATTTTTATGAAAATCCACGCAGGCAGGCTCAAAATCTAACCCGCAGTGGGCAAGCAGCCTGTTGGTCTGAGCCTCTTGGTCAGACACAAGGGCCTCATAATCAACATCTATAAACCTGCCCGGCATGATCGTGCGCCAATGATCCATCAAACCATGGTAGGCCACATAATAAAGTGCCAAGTCTTCTTGCCTGTAGGAATAAGGGTATCCCATTCGGAAAAGCGTTTTATAGATAGCGTAACAACTATCCATAGCGCCGCGCCGAAGGTGGATGATCTTTGCGTTTGGTAATGCGCGTGCAATCAACCCCAGATACAAGAAATTAGCAGGCGTTTTATCAATCAGATAGGCCGTGCCGCTCCCGCGCTCTGCTGTGCAGCGGAGATAATCCTTGCCTAACGCTTTAAAGTCGAGGTCCGCGGAGCGTACTATCAGGTCGGTTTTGTTTGTGTTTTTGCCAGCAAACCGCATCAACCCAAGGGCAAAATCATTGATTTCGCCAAGGCTTTCTACTTTGCTGTGCGAACATAAAATGCGGTCAACAAGCGTTGTGCCTGTCCGCGGCAGGCCAACCACGAAAATCGGGCCTGATCCATCTTTCTGCGGCAATGTTTGCGCTACAAAGTCTGCGGTATATGTCGCTTTGATCTGCTCCATCGCGGCAACATCTTCTGCTACGTCATAAGACATCATAGCCGCGCGCAAATTAGCGCCGCGCTCAAGGTGGGCAAAAGAAGGCTCCGCCTGGCCTAAATCTTCATATTCTTTGGCCAGAGCATAAAACAACTGCACTGCACCTTTGTGGTCGGGGATGCCAGCCTTTAACAAGGCTTCCATTGCATCGATATTATTGGCCTCAATAGTCTGCTTTTTGAGAGTCGAACGATTATAATACGCGTCATAGTCTGCTGGTTTTAGCGCGATCACTTCACTGTATAATCGCTCAGCTTCGTCCAGCTTGCCGACTGCTGTTGCGGCTGACGCCAAATTATACAGCACTCCAGTATCCGTCGGGGCTTGTTTAGCTGCTGCATCATAGCACGCATACGCTTTTTCAAATGCGGAAAGGCTCGTAAAAAGCTGCCCTACATGCTGGAGAGTTTCGGGGTTATCGTTCGCTTTTTTTGCCAATGTATCCAGCACTGTAAGCGCGGCGCAAACTTTGCCGTTTTGCACCAGTGCTTGTGCAGTCTTCAGTGCGAACCCCAAATCGCGTGGTCGAAGCTTGCTCATGTTTTGGTAGCTTGCCAGCATGCCAGAAAAGTCCCCGGTGACTTCCTGAACATATCCCAGGCGCTGCCAACCGTCAGCGCTCTCGGGATATTCTTCTGTCAGCTTACTTGCTACCCGGGATGCATCTGCAAACCGCCGCGCCTTCAGAAGCGTATCTATATGTTGCAATGCAGCCATAATATCAGTCACAGGGGTTCCTTCCGCATAGCAGCAAGTTTGGGGACGTCACTATGCGGTAATTTAAGGTGGGAAGGGAAGTCTCCCCACCTTTCTTTACTTAGAAGCGGTATGTAACCGCTGCGCCGATAGTACGCGGGAGTGTAATTTCGTCCTTCGCGCCACTACCAAAGTAGTTTTGTGAGGCATCTGTTCCCATATAGGCGGCACTGTATGAAGCTGTTGTACCACGAACGTTGAAGACGTTTTTGGCAAACACCGACACATCGAAGTCTTCAAACAGGAAGCTGACACCAGCATTCCAAATAGCAAAGCCCTTCATGTTGCCGCCGAGCGTCGCACTTGCATTATTGATGTAATTCTCTGTTGAGCTTTGGATGTATCCATCTGCCCGTAGAACCATATCAACATTGTTGTTGAGGCTTTTGGTATAATCAAACGCAATGTTGATCATATGCTTGGGTGAACCCGGAAGCTTATTACCCTTAGCCGCGATCAGCGAGCCGGTCGGCGCGTTGAAATCAGCAGTGAGCTCGGCATTCACGAAAGCATACCCCAACTGGTAATGGAACGCTGACGAAAGATTGCCGTCTAGCTCGATTTCGATACCTTTGGTCTGTGCCTTGTCGCCGTTTGCAACGGTAAAGAAGCCCCAGTTGGACGTTGCTGTATTGATCTGTGGGTCATTCCAGTCAACAAGGAATGCAGCAACGGTATAGCGAAGATCTTGGTTGCCGCCTTTGATGCCAATTTCATAGTTGCGATTGGTGTCAGAGCCATATGTCAGCCACACTTCAGATTCAGCAAATGATCCCGTTAGCGGTACTGCCGTTGAACCACCGCGCCGGTAACCCTCAGACACAGTCGCATAAAGCATGCTCTCATCGCTGAGATCGTAAGAAACATTCAATTTAAAGAGTGCGTCCTTTTTACCAGAACCCGCGTCTTCAACAACAGCAGTAGGGGAAACAGTGCTCCAGAAAGGCAGAGCAACCGTAGCATCAGACGATACCTCGCTATCAAAGTAGCGAATACCTGCCGTTACATGCAGCCGGTCACTTACATCATAGGTAGCCTCACCGAAGATCGCTTTTTCTTTAATTTTTGTGATGCTGTCATAATCAAAGTCATTGTCGATATCCGAGTAGCCAAAACCATTAGACATCCATGTGAAATTTGTTGATGCCCAAGCTTTATAGCCGGCAAGTGTTGATACCTGACTGGCACCAGTATCCTGGTCTTGATAATATCCACCCAAGACCCAATTGAATGGGCCATCGCTGCTGGATACCAGGCGTACTTCCTGAATGAAAGCTTCGTCTGTATAGCCGCGGTCAGCGCGGGCCAGTGGGCGTGGTGAGTTATAATAAAAGCCGGCCAGCCAGTTCTTTGAGGCGTAGAAACCCGTGTTTTCACTGATAGAGCTACCAGACCGTTCATAATAGGATGTAGACGATGTGAGCGTCGCGAAACCCAGATCAATATTCATCTCGAGACTGAACATATCAAGTTCAGACTCTGCTGGTTCCAGCTGTACAGAACCCGCTTCGTAGCGACCATATTCGTCACCAAAGCCGTCCAGATAACCTTCAGCGGAAGCCCGGCGGGATCCGACATCAACGCTTTGACGCGTATAGGTTGCTGTTGCGTCAAATTTCTCACTTGGCTCAAACAAAGCACTGACACGGAAGAAATCAATATCAACAGTGTCCGCATCCTCAACAGAGCGGAATACAGCGTCAGTATCGTTAATGTCACCGGGCACAACAGGCGCATCACCCGCATCCAGTTCGTACACATTGACATAATCTATGATGCCCGCAACATCAGTTCTGCTAGCCACGGCGCGCAGGGCCAGTGTATCACCGAGCGGAACATTAAGAACCAGATCACCAATCCAGTTCACACCGCTTGAGCCAGCTGTTGTACTTAATACACCACTTACATAGCCACCAAACTCACCAAGCTCTGGTTTTTTGGTAATGTAGCGAACTGCACCGCCGAGCGCCCCAGAACCATAAAGAGTACCCTGAGGACCGCGTAGCACTTCCACGCGCTCAAGGTCTTTGAGCATCATATTGGCAAAAACAGGTGTATCATTAACGTAGGTTGCTACGGTCGGCGCCGAAGTAACCGGCACATCTGATTTGTTGGCACTGTCAACGTTCAGCCCACGAATGCGAATACCGTTTACCTGACCCGCGTTCCGCGCGCCCTTGTCACTCACCGCAACACCAGGAATAGAGCGCAGCAGCTCAGAGGCGTCAACTACACTCGCCGCCCTAATACTTACACCCGAAACAGCTGAGATATTATACGGCACATCCTGCACCGTCGTAGCACGACGTGTCGCCGTAACCATTATTTCCTCAAAGGTAATTTCTTCAGTAGCATCGCTGGAATCTTGCGCCGCAACAGGCATGAACCCGGCAATCGCTGTCGACGACAAGAGCGCAACTGTTGTTAATTTGGCTTTATTAGACTTCTGAAACATAGACATTAAACGTCCTCCCTATTTCCACAACTTGGGAAAACTATGGCTAACTCATTTCTTTTAGTCAACTAAAATATTATTAGTAACATATTATTTTAACACAACGCTAAATAATGTCTATTTTTCAACCAGTAGCGCTCCAACGATCGCTTTCACGTCTTTGGCTATATTTTCATCAAGTTTACTTTCGGGCATATTCTTAAGGTAGACAAAATTAAGAAAATGGATTCGTTCCATGCGCGTCAGCAGGTCTGCAAGCTCCTTGGCGTCGACACCGCTGCGAAAGGCACCTTCTTCAACATACCGAATGACAACACGTTCAATTGCCGCAGACAGACCGCCTGCTATTGTGTCCAGATACCGCGGACCAACGTCAGGATCGGTTGCAGTTGCAACAAAAGCCACCACATGCCCCCATAACTCCCGCGAGAGCGAGGAGATTGTATCATGCACATTGGAATGGATCACTTTGGTCACCAGATCCACCGGAGCGTAATCTTGGGTTTGTTTGCTAAAATCATTTTCTGCGTCAAGAATACCTTCTTCGCCGCGCGCCACCAGTGCCAGCAACAAATCACCTTTGGTGCCATAATAATTATAAACGGTCGGCGCAGATACCATTGCGCGCTCCGCGATTTCCTCAATCGCCGTATCGGCAAAACCTTTTTCCACAAACAGCGCACTAGCTGCTTGTTCGATCAGCGCTCGACGCTGCGCTTTCTGTTTCGCCCGGAGTCCGGTCATAAGTTACCTCTAATAGTATTTAATTCTATTTTTTATACTACTAGAAATTTATAGTCGAGTAAATTATTTAAAGGTCCTTTGATACTATTTTTGCGCGCTGCTGACCTAACTACTTCAGGCAATCGTCAGAAGATTCAAGAGTGGTTCGAAATGAGGTTTCCGACCTATGAAATGGCCCTCTGAACAGCTGCAGGCACAGTGCACCACCTAGGTTTTGAAAGGCATCATATTTAAAATATGTTCGAATTTTTTCAGCAATAGTTTGCGTCCAAGTACATAAAGCTTGTTTTATTTTCTAAAGCTTTACCGCTGGAAAAGGGCCTAAATAGCATCCACAACTGTTCTAATCCATTCCTGAAATAAACTGGCCCGGATGCTCTGTTGATGTTCCATATGCGTCACAAGATAATAATCTGCGGCCTCAGGGATAGATTTATTCAACAATTTCATAAGCACACCGTCTTTTAGGTCTTCATGTATTTCGAATGCGTTGCACAGGGCCACACCGCAGCCTTGTCTCGCAGCTTCCATACACATGTATGTGCTATCAAAATGCATTTGCGTTTTAATATTTTCACACTTGCTCCCATTTAGTTCAAACCACGTTTTCCAGCTGTTTTGCCTGTCGTGCAACAAGGGCATCCCCGCAAGGTGATCAGGCCGGGAAATATCTTGTTTTCTGTGCAAAAGTTTTGGGCTGCAAACAGGGTATAGCAATGGTGAAGCCAGTTTAAGCACCTGACGATTTTTTTCTTCCGGTTGACCATAACAAATGGCCACATCAATATTCTTTGGGATCTCCGTCTCGCCAGGCTTTATTTCTTGGAAATATATTGTTATTTCGGGGTATCGCTCTTGAAAAGCGCCAATATGCTTTACCACCCAGCTAGCGCCGCTGGTCTGCGTACAGCCCACAACCAATGGCCCAGCAATACTATCCAAACTCAAGTTCCGAGTGCCTTCGATGATATGAGAAAAGCCCTTGGTTACCGCTTCAAACAACTGAACGCCAGCTGACGTTAATTGCAGTCGTTTGTGTGCACGGGAAAAGAGCCTGATACCTAAAATATCTTCAAGGTTTCTAATCTGATGGCTAACAGCCCCGTGCGTCACACCCAACTCGTCGCCAGCCTTCCCCATATGCAAATGTGCGGCTGCACTGGCAAAGGAACGTAGAGCGGATAAGGGCAAAGTTCTTTGAGTAAGCATAATATCTTTCTGTGAATTATTCTCACAAAATACCACAAAATTACTCGTTTGTTGATAGTTTTATTGTGGTTTATTCTGATAAAAATGCCATATACGAGGAATCAAATGCTTCACTTACTTAAAGACAAAACACTTATTAAGAACCAGGCACTGATAAATGGGTCATGGATCGACGCCGCGACAAACGACAGCATGAATGTTTCCAATCCAGCCACAGGTGAAACGCTGGCCTCTCTTGCCAAATGCGGAACCCAAGAGACAAAAGATGCCATTCAGGCTGCAGAAGATGCCCTGAAAAAATGGCAAGGAAAGCCCGCCAAGGCCCGCGGCAGCCTTTTAATGGCATGGCATGATCTCATTCTGGTTAACATAGAAGACCTCGCGCATATTTTAACCGCTGAGCAAGGCAAGCCCCTTACCGAAGCGCGCGGAGAAATCCAATATGGTGCAAGCTACATCAAATGGTTTGCTGAAGAAGCCACACGAATTTACGGTGATGTTATCCCCGCACCCAGCAACGACAAACGGATTATTTGCATCAAGCAACCCGTCGGCGTAGTTGCCTGTATTACACCGTGGAATTTCCCCAACGCCATGCTGACCAGAAAGATAGCCCCTGCTCTTGCGGCAGGCTGCACGGTTGTCTGCAAGCCGGCCAACGAAACCCCTCTTTCAGCCCTCGCTATTGGGGAACTGGCAATGCGGGCTGGCATTCCTGATGGTGTGATCAATATTGTCAGTGGTCATACATCAGAAATTGGCCAAGAGATGACCGCGAGCCCCACCGTTCGTAAGCTTAGCTTCACAGGCTCTACCGCAGTTGGAAAAATACTGATCAAGCAATGTGCCGACACGGTAAAGCGCACCTCAATGGAACTTGGTGGCAACGCCCCCTTTATCGTTTTTGACGATGCTGATCTGGATGAGGCTGTTAAAGGCGCTGTCGCTTCCAAATTCCGTAATGCGGGCCAAACCTGCGTTTGCGCGAATCGTATTTTGGTGCAAGACACAATCTATGATGTTTTTGCTGCAAAACTAGCGGAAGCCGCCAACGCGCTTAAGGTTGGTGTAGGCGACCAGGATAAAATTGACATGGGCCCTCTCATTCACGAGAAGGCCGCCACAGAAGTAAATACTCTCGTTCAGGAAACTATTGCAGCCGGCGCAAAAATGATTGCAGGCAATGAGCAAACGGCTCCGGGCGCATGCTTCATTGCCCCAACGGTTTTGACAGATGTTACCTGCGACATGCGCATCTTTGACCAGGAAATCTTCGGGCCTGTAGCGCCGCTATACAAATTCAGCACCGAAGAGGAAGCTATAGCTATTGCCAATGACACTCGATATGGCCTCGCCAGTTACTTTTATGCTCGCGATATCGGCCGCATATACCGCGTCAGTGAGGCCCTTGAATATGGCATGGTCGGTGTCAATGAAGGCATCATCTCTAGTGAAGCTGCCCCCTTTGGCGGGGTGAAAGAATCTGGTCAGGGCCGAGAAGGCTCAAAATACGGCCTCGATGACTATCTTGAAATTAAATATACATGTATCGGAGGGCTGAACTCATGAATAGTCCAGTAAGCACTTTTGCCACTGCCCACACCAATGCCGCTTGGCAAGCGCGTAAAGAACAAGCGATCGCTCGCGGTGAAGGAAACATTGCCCCTCTTTATGTAGAAAAAGCCAGAGGTTCAGAAATATGGGATGTCGAAGGCCGTCGTTACATCGATTTTGGAACCGGAATCGCTGTGTGCAACACTGGCCATATGCACCCCAAAGTTCATGAAGCCGTAAACAAACAGCTAGAACGTTTTAGCCATACTTGCGTTATGGTCACGCCCTACGATTCAGCCGTTTTGCTGGCAGAAGCGCTCAACAAATTAGCACCAGGGCCAACGCCGAAGAAGTCAATGTTTGTTACTACAGGAGCTGAGGCTGTTGAAAACTGCATCAAAATTGCACGTAGTCATACAAAACGTCGTGGTGTTATTGCCTTTAATGGTGGTTATCACGGCAGGACACTAATGACGCTTGGCCTCACGGGTAAAGTTGCACCCTATAAAAACAACTTTGGACCATTTCCGGGTGAAATTTACAGGGCTCCCTTCCCGATAGACTTTCATGACATCA